>Ga0209211_10000096_pt1 | contig 191158 bp, 191 predicted proteins | sample RifGroA2_FD_183992 | JGI IMG/M metagenome (GOLD analysis project Ga0209211, IMG submission 183992) | Groundwater microbial communities from Rifle, Colorado, USA - Groundwater A2 (SPAdes) (version 2) | ecosystem: Environmental > Aquatic > Deep subsurface > Groundwater | place: Rifle, Colorado...
CGGGCCGCCATTAGCCCGGCCTCCCACACCTGGGCCCTGCCAAGTTGTGTTGCCAATAGTCCGAGGGCACGGCAGATGAAGGCCGATATTGATTCCTTCAAAGGATTCAATGATGTGGATTTGGAAACTCAAATCGAGAATTTGCAGAACCAGATGGATCTGATCACCGCCGTTGCTCCCGCTTCAAGGACGACGGCCCAGCGAAGACTGCTGGAATCTCTTCAAAGAAGGCGTCTGTCAGCGGTGAAATTGCGCGCCACCCGCCAGTCCTTTGATACCAAACGCATGGGTGAAGCCTTCCTATTGGATAAGCAGCTGGCGGCGGCCCAAAGCCGAACCTGTCCACCCGACACCAACCCAGGAATTCCTCGTAAATGTATGAGCATTCGACGCAATCGTGATCGTATGCGCTTGGCCTTTCCCTCCGTTTTCGCCGGAGGCCTGGCTGAACAGGAAAATATCACGAGCGCGGACGATAGAAGGCGTTGGGAAGAAAAAACCTTTGCCAGCCATATGGAAAATGCGGTTCGCTGTGGAACCACCCCCTACAATCGCTTTGAAACATCCTTATATCGATTAATGGGATACAACGGTACGGCAACTCCTATCCCTGGCGCTGGCACCGGGCCAGGAACAGGTTCAGGCGCATGCGCTGTTTCTGATCAGGATGCCGCCGCAATTCAGCGCGGGCAGAACTCTGTCACCAGTGCCTTCGCAGACGATTCTGGCTATCCGGTCATCGTCACAGATGAAGATGCCAACCCTTCGGACGGTAATCCAGACGGGGTCTATAACGCCGCCTATCTGAATGGCCTGCTCGCACCCGCCGATCCCCGCATGGGCACGGCCTTTGCCGCCCTAACGACCGCCACCAATGAGATGAAAAGTGTTCAGGAAATGAATGCCGCACTTTCTATGACGACATTTTGCCAGGATCGCAGAAGTTTGGCGGATATCAACCGACTTCAACCACAGGCCATGCGCCAGGCCGTTTTAGATCAGAACAATGATCGTTCACGGGAGGCCATGACGCGTCTCCTTTGCCAGAAAAAACTTATGGCGCAGTTTCAGTCCGACGATCAGACACTCGATTGCAGCGGGGTTACCGGAGATCCGAATGGGTCCGGTACGGGAGCCATGAGAGTTCAACGTGTAAACTATGGCTTCCCTTTTGTGAGCGATTCCAACTACACCTTAAAAACCTTGCCTGACGGAACAACTGAAATTTCGACCAAAATAAATTATCGTTTCATCTTTGATCCTTCCATTAGCCCTGGCTCTGCGGGTTACTTGGGCAATGCCAATGTTCCGGCCGCTAACAGGAAAACCAGGGCGCAGCAGCTGGCAGAATTTAATACCAACACCGCCTCCTGGGTGCAGAAGTCCACTGATTTCCTGAATGCTTCCGCTACCACCATCGCAGACCCCAAGGTCAAGTTTAAGATTGAAAGATGCACGGGTTGTCCGGCGGCCACCGAACCCAAGGTGGAGGTGTCCGAGTGCTATAACAGAGGCGGAGAGCCCGAGCATTTCGCCACAGATTTCCCGGGCAAAACCTGGGATGCACACAAATGCTGGTGGAAAAAAGTGATGACTCCGGTCCCCAATCCCGCCGGAGGGCTGCCGATCAATACACTTGTGCCTCGGAAAATGTACGGTAACTGGCAGGACGCGGGCGGCTTTACCACCACCATGGATGATGCCACTATTATGCATGAGACCGGACATAACTTAGGTCTGGCCGATGAGTACGTGGCCGATTATTATCCTGCCCATCCCGTCGGCGAAAATGGTGCCACTGGTTGCAATAACTCAACTATGGCGGCCAATTCGGCGGCCTGTAATGTGCTCTATCGTCGCCATCTGCTCGAAATGGTAAGGCCATCTCGAGTATGCCCAAAGGCGGCCGCGGTACCCAAGACACCTTAATACTTTGATGAGTGAGGCAATATGCGAAGTTTAAAGTTGATAGTAGTGACCTTGATGTTCTTGACGCTCGGACAGCTGCATGCGGCGGTGATCAAAGTTCCCGATCGCATTGACTTCGCCAGTACCAGCACCAGCTTCAAGTTCTCAGACTCGGCCCAGTCCTCGACCGGCAAGAAGAGTGGATGGTCGGGCTGGCTCATGCCCAATGGAACTTTTTATATCAGTGGCATTTACCTGGGTGAGACTTTTGATAGCTGCTCCTCTCGCGGCGGAAAAGCGGAAGTCGTCCTGGATAATAATAATGTTCGGAGACAGGAATTAATGAAGTTGGCCTTGCTCGCCTATAACGAAAATCAAAATGCCCCGGTCCGCGACGCTCGCGGCGCTTATGAACTTGGCCCACGTCTTTCGGTGGAACTGGGGACGACTATTGAAAATGTCGTTATCTCAAATTATGGAACTCACACCCAGAATTTCAGAAGAGAGTTGCGCTCAGAGGTGGAAAAGATTTTCGACAATCCCGCGTTGAGACAGAATGCGCTGGAGCTGAGTGTGGTTGTGGAAAAAGACAAAGTCATTTACACCCTCACCAATATCGGCCAAAAAGAGGCCACCCTGATGTTGCCTGATAGTGCCGCTAAACATTTCACTTTTCGCCCCGATGACGAAAGCTTAAGTCCCGTTGGACTGACTTATGCCGAGAAGTTATCGAGCAAGGTTCGCAAACTGAAGCCAAGTGAAACTTTTAAAATGGCCCTGCTGCTCCCCAAAGATATTGATATCCATCGAGGTGTTTTCCTCTATGATAATCTCAACAGGGTTCGCAATGTCGATCGAACGATCGTGCCCGCGCCCTACGTGCAGCTTTGCATGCGGTTGAAATAAAAGTCTGATTCCCAAAGATTCATTCCTATCTTAGAATAGCGTGGCAAAACACCACATGGGAGCTCATCATGAATCTGATGGCCAAAATCGCTATTCGTTTGGGGCGTTTTTCCGAGCGCTTCGTTCCTTCGGCATTTTCCATCGCCATTCTCTTAACTCTGGCGACCGCCGGTCTTGCCTTGGTGGCGGCCGGGGCCTCATGCGAAACTATTTTGCGCTCATGGGGTGACGGCTTCTGGTCCCTGCTTGCCTTTGGCATGCGCATGGCCCTGGTCATGTTCACCGGCTACATGCTGGCGGTGTCTCCTTGGATTTCCCGCGGGCTTGAGCGCCTGGCGGCCCTGCCTCGCTCCCCTCGAAGCGCGGTGGTCTTTATGGCCCTGATCTCCATGGCCTTGGCGCTTTTAAACTGGGGTCTCTCAATCGTGGGCAGTGCCGTCATGGTGCGCTTTCTTGCCAAGAGAAAATTTGGGGAAAACCAAAGGCAAGCCGATTACCGACTCCTGGTGGCCAGCGCCTATTTTGGCCTGGGAGCCACCTGGCACGCCGGACTTTCGGCCAGTGCTCCGCTGATTGCCGCCACCGCCGCCGAGCCGATCACCCAGAAGTTCGGACTGGTGACGATTGACCAGACGATCTTTTCATCCTTCAACCTTTTACTGGTGGCCGCGACCCTCGTTCTCCTTGGTGTGCTGGCCTGGTTTCTCCATCCCAAAGAGGAAGAGAGCTTTGCCGTCGATCCTGCCCGGGTTGATCTTTTGAAAAATTTTGTGCCCCCCTCGCGCCCGAGTATCATGACTCCAGCGGCCTGGCTTGATCACACGCCGGTGTTAAATCTCATTGTCGGCATTGCGGGTCTGCTCTATGTGGGGTTGCGCCTGCACGAAAACGGCTGGCGCAAGATTGATATCGATCTGGTGAACTTCACCTTTTTTTCTCTGGCAGTACTTTTCCACCGCACGCCCGCCAGCGTGCTGGCCGCCGCCGAAGAGGCCGCCACGGTTCTCGCCGGCATCGTCTTTCAATTTCCACTTTACGCCGGAATCTATGGCATTTTTCAAGGCACCGGGTTGACCGATATTGTGGGCGATTTTTTCGTTAGACATGCCTCTGCCTCAACCTTTCCGGCGGTGATCTACTGGTACTCAGGCATCATAAACTACTTTGTCCCAAGCGGTGGCGCTAAGTGGACAATCGAGGCCCCGTATATTCTGGCCGCGGCCAAAACCATGGGAGTTCCCAACGCCAAAATCGTCCTGGCCTACGCCTGGGGTGACATGGCCACTGATCTCATTCAACCTTTTTGGGCCCTCCCGCTCTTGGCGGTGGCCAAGCTGGAATTCAAGGATATTCTTGGGTACCTCCTGATCGCCTGCGCCGCTTACGTGACTCTTGTCTCTGTAGCCTTTTTGTGCTTATAGTCATGGTCTAATCTTTGCACTGACTCTAATTGGGGCGAACAAAGCAGGAGAAAAAACCATGCCATTTCCAAAAGCTAAACTTCTTGGACTCATCGTTTTAATGGCGCTTTCGGGCTGTCAGAAATTCGATCTGGGCGTCGCCATAGGCCCACGCCACCAGGGTATGGGACCCAGTGATCAGGATTGGATTGAGCACTATACTGACACCACTCATGGGGCCAGAAAGTCCTTCCATTTAAATTGGCGCGACGCCATCGAAACGGCGGGGGAAATTCCCGCCAATGCCCATCAGGCCATGCAGGCGGCGGCGCAATTTGGAGTGAGGCCGGTGATCGGTTTTGGCTGGTCAAATGGCGCGGGAAATCCCGATCTGACAAGTACCTCGGACCCGGATAATAATTCTTTCACCAACCAGGATACGCGCCAAGATTTTCGCGCCATGGTGACCGCCTTCGCGGCCCAATATCATCCTGCTTATCTTTTTTTAGGAAATGAAACCAACTCATATTTCGTCACTCATACTCAGGCGGAGTGGCTGGCCTGGGTTTCGCTTTTTGAAGAATGCTATGATGGCATCAAAGCGGTTTCACCCACGACTTTGGTGTATACCGTTTTCCAGCTAGAAAAGATGAAAGGCCTGGGCAAGAATGCCGGCTGGATTTTCCCAATCCACTGGCAGCTGATTCAGGACCATCTGAAAAATGGCAAGATCGACGCCGTTGGCTTCACCTCTTACCCATATTTTGAATACCAAACAGTGGCCCAGATTCCCGCTGATTATTTCTCCATGCTCACCGCTAAATTGGGAGGAAAGTCCATGATCCTTTCAGAAACGGCTTGGCCTGCCGAGGCGCGCGGCCCTTATCCGGGATCGCCAACCGAGCAGGCCTCTTACGTCAACACACTTTTTGCTCGCCTGCAAAACATGAATATCGCTTACGTCGCCTGGCTTTTTGAGTACGACCTAGGCGGCAGTGACGTCAACGACACCTTTCATAAAATTGGTTTTAAAAGTAATGACGGGGCCACAATCAGGCCCAGCGATGCCGCATGGAAATCCAAAGTTCAGCAGCTGCAAAAATAGGGAGGAGCGATGGCACGAAAAATTTTACCTTGTTTTCTTTTGATGGCCCTTTTTTCTCTGGCCGCTTGCAATGAACAGGATGCGGCCCCCGTTGTTGAACTGACACAAGGTGACCAACAAATCACTTCTTGCCAGGCCCCTTTTCCCCCGAGCGGTGGCTTCCGCACCGCCGCCAACTTCCCTCAGACTTGCCAAGGAATGGATTTATCCGGGCGCTGGGCCATGATTCAGCTTGAATGCAACAGTGTTAAAGTGGACATTTGCAAGGATGCGGAGGCCTTCCAAATTACCAGCGAACTCTCGCCTCTGCTTGATAAAATTATCGCCAAGGTTTACTTCACCTCAGGCTGCCAATTTACCATTAACTCCTCGTTGCTTATGAACGGCGATGTCATGACGGCGCAGCAGCTTTCCCGCACCTGTGTGCCGAGCAATGCCGCCTGCAACGATCTGTGCTCGAGAAATCCTCTGCCGGCAGATTCTTGGACCTGCTCTTGGAATGGCAACGATGAAATCTTTCTCGTCTCCAATGATAGTGATATCTGCAAAGGATTTCCCGGTAAAAAAGTTTTAAAGCGTATGCCTTAAAATCCAAACTTTTTCGGGTAACCAGGAACTCTTGCGGTGAACGGAGGCCAAGTTAAGCAGACCCCAGGATTTGAAATCATATTCTTCGCACTTGCCTTGAAAATAATCGTGCTTCTTAACCCCATCTAAATTGGCGCGGCAAGGATTTTGGTAAGTCATTTGATTTTTACCGCAAACCCAATTCTGAACGCCTGAACACTTTTCTTCTCTACGGTTCTTCCACTCAAAACCAAAACGAATGCCAAAATCATTTGAAAAGAGGCCATTGGGATCGATCTGGTTTAATACTTCCTGAAATTTTTCGTGAGCTTCACCATAACTGCCGAGCTGATTTTCAAGCTCAAAAACCCAGTCCCGATTCTTGGCGACGTGACCGCGGCCCCCAAAGTCGTATACTAAACGGGCGGCAAAGTCCTCAAAAGATTTCTGATACCTGGCCTCCATTTCGGATGGAAAACCGACGGGGTTATAAGCGATAAGTTCGAACGTCACGGCCAGTTCCCCTTCTCTGAATTCTTTGCCCGTTGAGGTATGGGTAAGAAGAGTCGTGTCCTCGATAGGCACAAATCGCATGGACAAACCCAAAAACGGTAGACATATTTTTTGAGTTTTGAAATAGTCCCTTAGCACTTCAAGGACTTCGTCGGCCTTGGAAATCGGGATAGCAATTTCCCAATCAGTCTGAAAAAATTGTGTTTTAAGATCTGGAACCTCAGTGGAAAGAATGCGATGGGAGTGGCCCGTCGCTTTTCTTGTATGAACCTGTTTCCCGGCGCTATTATTTTTCAACAGCGGTGGGGCCAGTTTCATATAGTGGTACATCACTCCTTCAATGAGGCAATTTAAGTTTTTGTGGCAGGCCCCCTCGTGAATCACAAATTTAAGCGGTGCTTGGAACAGAGCGGGAATAGTAACTAGAGTACTCTCTGCCCCGCTGTCAACCGGTCGATTTGTTTCTTTAGCACAAACTTGCATCAAGGTCTCGCCTTTCGGAAACCAGTGGACTCTGGCGTGATCGCACTTTTCAATAAGATTTTTTAGCCCATTTTTTCTAAAAAGAGCTTTTTCTTTTTCAAACGAGATCACGGTACGGAGATTGAATTGCTTTCTCACTCTCAGTCTTACATCAACCACAACGCCAAGCATTCCCAGATTAGCACGCAGGGCCCGCCACATATCCTCATCCGTATTGGCACTGCTGTATTCAACCATTTCCCCGTCCGGGGTGATCATGGTTATTGATTCCACCAGAGAAGAGATGGTGGCAGTATCTTTGGTCGAACTTCCATGAGCGCCTGTGGCCACCGCTCCGGCCACGGTCATCGTTTTGGCTGCCATAATGGCATAACCGAGAGAGAGATCATGCTCGTGAAGCCAGCTGGTTAATTCGCCCATGGGAACTCCGGCCTCTACATGCACTGTGAGCTTGCCTTGGTACGCTTCGATTCCCATGATGCTATTCAATTTTTCAGTTGAAATCACAATTCCGTCGGTGCAAATCTGTGAGTTTATCGTGTGTGCTTTGCCTGAAACTCTGATGCGGTAACCGTCCAAGATTGCCTGATGAACTATCTCCCGCACCTGATTGGCATTTTCCGGAATCAATACTCTTTGAACATCGGCGCAAAAAGTTTCTCCGTTATAAGACACCAGAGGCGTCTTTAGGCAATCATAGGCACAATTTTTCCAACTCTCTCCTTCAAATTCTTCACAAAGCTTGTTTCCGCAAGAAAGGGCGAGCCCAATCCCAGGGCATAATAATTTCGGCGTTTCGCGAATCCAATTATCGACCTCATTAACTGATTGTTTCAGCTCAAAAGACCGGGCTTCTTCGTGAGTGAAAATACAAAAAAGAATTAAAAATGGTAAAATGGGAAAATGTTTATTCATGCGAAAGGATATTAAGGAAACAATTCTAATTTGAAAGCGATCGCGGCTTCACCGTATCTTGATCTTTGTCATCACAAAAAAAAATGGCCCATCCAAATGGGCCATTCTCTGTAACAACTTGAAGAAGAACTAATTATAAGGCGAGAAGTTTGATAGAGCGTTTAAGCGTGTGAGCGGTTTGGTGGGCGTATTCTTCTTTTGGAAAGGTTTTGTTCGATAGCCAGCATCCATGTGGGCCATCAACAAGCAGGAGTTCTCCCTTGAAGGTTTTAGTATTGTAATCGTAATTGCGAGCAACTTTCAGATGATCTTGAGATTGTGGCCAAAGGGGCATCATCATACAAACAATATTATTGTGAGTTTGTTGAATCTCAGCATCGGCCAGGGTGGTTACATCTTGAAAGAGAAGATCATAGGCGGCCTTCTTAATTCTTGGAATGCGAATCACCTGCTCCTGATTATCATTGCCCATATTCCACTGATTATCACCACGTGTGGTGACTTCAACAATCTTTAAGGTTTGATCTGTAAAAAGTGTGGCGGTGTATTTTTTAAGCACATACTCGCCTACACTGGCATCTTCAGAGATAAGATCGTTAACGCCAAAGGTATACTCGGCAATGGCTTGCTTGCGCGGAGTAAGGGCCATGGCCTGAGATACCGAGACTACGAGAACGAGGGCCAGTAACAACATCTTCTTCATAAATCCTCCAAAATGAGTTTCAAAACTGTTATGATTAACAACTTTTAAGTTGCGCCCTTCTAGATGCTATTTGGAGAAAAATGAAATTATTTATTGCACTGGAATGCCATTAGCAATACTTATGGAGTCAACCATTTAGTTATAATTTTATCTAAGTTATAGTAAGTATAGGAAGAAACGAGTTACCTATGAGCAATGTCATTTCCGTCAAAGAACTAAGTAAAACCTATCAGCGCCCACTTAAGCTACCGGGAAAGCAGAGTTATTTGAAAAATTGGCTTCACCCCGTAACTGAAGAGTTTTGCGCTGTAAAAAATATTGCCTTCGAGGTGCAAGAGGGCGAGCGCATTGCCTTTATCGGGCCAAATGGTGCCGGAAAATCCACCACCATCAAAATGCTCTCCGGCATTCTCTATCCCACAGGAGGCGAAGCTTCTGTCCTCGGCCTTACGCCTTGGAAGGACAGGCAGAAACTTGGGCGTTCTATTGGCTGCGTCTTCGGCCAAAAAAGCCAGCTATGGTATCATCTCCCAGCAGGAGACACTTTCAACCTTCTCTCCTACGTCTATGATTTGGACCGCAAGGAGTATCAGAAACGCCGTGATGAGTTGGTTGAAATTTTTTCTCTCAAAGATATATTAAATCAAACGGTTCGCAAGCTCAGCTTGGGTCAGCGCATGCGGTGTGAGCTGGTGGCCAGCCTCCTCCATCGCCCCAAAATTCTTTTTTTAGATGAGCCCACCATTGGCCTGGATGTAACGGCCAAGGCGATCATCCGCGATTTGATAAAAGAGCGTAGTACGCTGGAAAAAACCACCATCTTTTTGACCTCTCACGATACCGGCGATATGGAACGGGTTTGCGACCGCGTGATCGTCATCAATCATGGAGAGGTCTTGATTGACGGTAACATCGGACGTTTGCGGAAAAATTTTATCAAAAAGAAAGTGGTTACCTTAATTACCAAGGAAGAAAAAGTTGTCATGAATATGCCTGGGGTCGTGCAAATACAATGGGAACCCCATCGCACGGTCTATGAAGTTGATCTCAATCTTCAGGCCGTCGACTTAGTCATCAGTGAGTCGTTGAAAATTTCCAGTCTGCGCGACATTACAGTGGAGGACCCTCCCATGGAAGAGATCGTCAGGGGGATCTACAAAGGCGACGCCCGTGGCGACTTATAAATATTTGAAATTTTTCCAGGTCGCCTTCAAGCAAAGCATGAGCTATCGCGGGGCCACCTATGGCCGTTTCGTTTTTTATGGTGTGATCCTTTTTATTTTCTCCCGTCTGTGGCTCGTGGTCGGGAATAAAATAACTGGCGAGCTGTCGGCGACCGATATGGTTTGGTATCTTTCCTTCACCGAGCTGATTGTCCTCTCAACTCCTCTTTTGCACATGGATATAGAGGAGGATATCAGGTCAGGAAACATTGCCTATCTTTTCATTCGTCCCACTAACTATATTTTCAAATTATTTTCCGAAGGAATGGGACAATTCTGTGCTCGCATGCTCGTCCTGTTATTGGCGGGATTTTTATTTCCCCTCCTTTTCACTGGCAAATTGCCTTCTCATCCTTTGGCCTTGGCCGTCTTTCCGCCTTTGGCCCTTATGGCCGGCGGTCTCTATATTTTGATTCAAATTTGCGTGGGCCTCTCAGCTTTTTGGCTGCAAGACAGCTCTCCCGTCCAGTGGGTCACGCAAAAATTTCTCTTCATTTTAGGCGGCATGATTCTTCCCCTTTCCATGTACCCCATGTGGGCGCAGAAGCTGGCCAATCTGACTCCCTTCCCTGCCATGCTGGCCTTGCCCGCCACCGGCGCGCTCCTCTTGGATGGCTCGCTCCTGCTTAATGTCGTGGGAAAGCTGATTTTGTGGTTTGTTCTTCTCTCTCTTCTGGCCTTAGGCATTTTCCGGCAGTGTGAAAAAAATCTATCCATCAACGGCGGCTAGCATGAATTACCTTTTCATAAAAGAACTGCTCAAAACCAACATGCGTGCTTCCATGGCGCTCAAAGGTGCTTTTGTCTTAAATGCTTTTTTCATGGTGATCAACAACTTGGCCTTTTTTACGGTGTGGTGGGTGTTCTTCACACAGTTTAAGAACATTAACGGATGGGGGCTGGCGGAAGTCTCCGCCATGTACGGCATTACCGCCTTCTCATTTGGTATCGCCGTCATTTTGGCCGGCGGTGCGCGGGACCTCTCAAAGATGGTTGTGGATGGCGAACTTGATAGCTATCTGGTGCAACCCAAAGATGTGCTTCTTCACATCCTAGGCAGTAAATCACAAATGTCCGGCTGGGGCGATTTGGTGAGTGGTTTTTTCCTTATCGCCGTTTCCGGATATTTGACTTGGGCCAATGCTATTCCTCTTATCATTCTTAACTTTTCTGCCGCTGCGGTATTCTTATCTTTTCGGATTATCGTCCATTCACTGAGCTTTTGGCTTGGACCGATGGAAAACTTGAGCCGACAGCTTTCAGAATTTATCATCACGTTCAGCGCCTATCCTCAAACGCTCTTTAATACCTATTTCAAAGTGTTTCTTTTCACCATTATTCCCGCCGGTTTTATAGGTTATCTTCCGGTGAAATATCTGATGGAAAAAAATATCTTCCTGCTGCTCGGGGCCTTCTTGGCGGGAGTTTTTTATCTGCTTCTAGCGCGGATTATTTTCATGCAAGGACTTAAGCGCTACGAATCAGGCAATAAAATTCTCTAGCACTTCGGAATTTTAGAAATCGCCGTTTTAATCATCTTTTCCTGGCGCTTGAATTCCTTTTTGGCCTTAATCGCCAGAGGGAACAGAAACATGCGGTGCCGTGCTTCGCGAGCTTCGGAATCGATATAGACCCGAGAAGGGGCGACATAGGTGACGTCATCCTTTTTATATTTGAGAAGCATCTTCCATTCGCGCGAGTAGCGACATTGGGCATAGGCCTGGCGGCAGCTCGAGCTACCGAAGTTACCCATGGTAAAAATATAGACTAACGGCCCGACACAGGAGGTGCCTCGACTGGCACAGCGCTTACTGCGATCACCTTGCTTCACTGACAATTTGCAAACCTGATTTTCTCCCGTCACTGTCTGGAAATCTTCGAGGGAATCGGCGGCATTCGCGAGATAGGCATCATTCGGAATGGTTTGCTCATAATCTTTTTCATAATACTCCAGCGTTCTCAGGTCACCCGGCAAAACCTCCGATTTAAAATTTTTCTCAGCCTGCTCAAAATTGGTGGCATACCATTCTTCAAAAGCGGGCAACTTGTAGTATCGGCTTTCCCTTTCATATCGCTCTTCAAAAGTTTTAACGTTGGTCTGATCATTGAAAAACAACTCACGCAGATCGGCCTTTTCCAGCTCGTGAATTTTGTCTTTCGAAAGGCGGTAACACTCCATGATCGTGCAATCTTGTCCCCCTATGACGAGAGCATGCGCCGGTACTATAAAGAGTGTGGAAATTGCGAGGGTCAAAAGAATTGCGGTGCCATTCATGGGATTTCCTCTTCGTTTCGCGGTCAAAATTTAATTAAACAGATAATAGCGCAAGCACGTGCCACTCGTTTAAATTTGAAAAAATTTCAGTTTGTGATCAATGTTTGTACAGTTGCAGGTAATTAGTCGCTATGAAGTTTTACCCGTCCGTGTTTTCAATAGCTTACAGGTAAACTTTTGGCCTCAAATTTGCTCTATGAGCAAGCATGAAAAGGTTTTCTTTGCTCCTATTAATGGCCGCCCTTTGGGTCGGTACCGTGTACTCAGCCGATGAGCAGAAGGACCAGGCCCCTGAAGGATATGACTGCGTTGACTGTACTCAGACGCGCGGCCCTGCGGTTGTCCTTGATCAGGACGTGCAACCCGCCGAGCATATGGAAAAATTTGTCGCCAAGTTGCCTGTAAGTGCGGGCATTTCCCGATCACCTGCCATTGTTAATACCCAAGAATAATTGCAAAGAGTAACTATTACACAGAGCTGGTCGAAGTCATTCTGCTCGTGTACGAGTTGCCCATGAAAACTCTTATCACCCTCGTGTCTCTCCTTTGTACGATTAATATTGCCCATGCCAGTTGCGTCAACTGGACTCAAGTATGGAGCTGCGAAAATTCCGCGGCAACCTTGACGCGAGGCCAGAGCTGGTGTGGCGGTCAGAACAAGTCTGCCTACAGTTTAAATATCAACAAAGCTGAAGCCGTCCAGCACTTAAGTCAGGTGGCCAGAGTGGAAAATTCCCAGATAACAAACTTGGCGTTGGAAACCACCCAAAAGTATGGCCAGTTCCTGTCAAAACTCAACTCTTATGTAACCAGCGTCGCCACGGAAAATCATGACAATGGCTCGCTCAAAGTTGAAATGTTTCTGGATACCAAAAAACTCGGCGAATATATTTTCTACAACTGCACTTTTTAATATCTAAAAATTGATGAGGCCCAGGTAAAGCCACTGCCGAAGGCGGCGGACGCCACCAACATGCCCGGAGTCAGGCGATGCTCTAAAACCGCATCGTAAAGGCCGATGGGAATTGTGGCCGCGGTGGTATTGCCATATTTTTGAATGGTGTTGAAAACCTTCTCTGCCGGAATGTGCAGGAGCGATGCCACCTTTTCATTGATGCGCATATTGGCCTGGTGAAAGGCAAAGAAATCCACCTCCTCGATTTTCAAATTATTATGTTTCAGACCTTCCATGAGCACATCACACATACTGCGAACGGCGTGGGTGAAAACGGAACGCCCGTTCATCTTGGGGTAATGGAGACCCTCTGTGACTTCCGCTTGCGTAATCAGCTCAGGACCATTTGCCATCCCGGGCGCTGGCACCCATAACTCTTTGGCATAGGTACCATCGGCGTGGAGATGGGTCGAGTATACATGGGGATCTTTGCTCGGATCTTTAACTTCTGTGCGGGATAAAACGACGGCTCCCGCGCCATCGCCAAACAGCACGGTAACATCCCGGCCGCGATCAGTTTTATCCAGACCCTTGGAGTGCACCTCGGCCCCCACCAGGAGAATATTTTTATAAATACCCTGGCGGATGTAGAGATCGGCTATCGACATTCCATAGAGAAAACCTGTGCACTGTTGTCGAACATCGAGAACGGCAATCCCTGGCAGGCCCAACTTTTCCTGGAGAAAACAAGCTGAACCGGGAAAATAATGATCAGGACTTAGGGTTGCAAATACAATCATCTCAATATCAGTCTTGGCCAACCCGGCCTTCTCGATGGCCTCCTGGGCCGCCACCAGCGCCAAGTCACTTGTGGATTCATTGTTTTCCACCCAATAGCGCTGCTCGATTCCGGTCCTCTGCTTAATCCATTCATCTGAAGTATTCAGAAACTTTGCCAGGTCATCGTTCGTGACACGCTTCGTAGGAATACATTTACCAATTCCGGTGATTTTGGAATGAATGCTCACTGTAATACCCTCGTCTTTTATTCCATTAAACAACTTTTTTCTCCTATGGGCAAATAACTTATTTCCCATGATTCCGCCACGGCCCGGATTCGTGTATACTCTCGACAATAACCGTCAGCTAAGGATTCCTATGTTACAAAAAAATATACAGCCCACGACTGAAATAGAAATCATCTTTCAAAAACAAAAGGCCAATCGCTGGAAGATGGCCAACACCACGGCGGATGAGAGAATTGGAAAATTAATCCGACTGCGCGATGCCATCATGGCCCATCGAGAAGACCTGCAAAATGCCATCCATGCCGACTATGGTAAACACCCTTCAGAAACTGATATTACTGAGATTTATCCCTGTATTTCTGAGATAAATCATACCATTTCTTCACTTCGTAAATGGATGAAGCCCAAGCGAGTTTCCAGCCCGCTGGCCCTCTTTGGAACCAGAAGCGAAATCCGATTTGAGCCAAGAGGTATGGTTCTCATCCTGTCGCCTTGGAACTATCCCTTCAACCTTTTGATTAATCCGCTGGTGGCGGCGATGTCGGCCGGAAACTGTTGCATCTTAAAGCCATCGAGCAAAGTACCCAACACCTCAAAATTCTTAAAAACTTTTATCTCAGGAATCTTTGATGAAAGCGAGGTGGCACTTTTTGAGGGAAGCTCGGCGATCTCCAATGATCTTTTGAAGCTCCCCTTCGATCACATCTTTTTCACGGGAAGCCCCAAAATCGGCAAGGACGTCATGGCCGCGGCCGCCAAGCATCTGGCCACTGTCACCTTGGAACTTGGTGGAAAATCTCCCGCCATCATTGATCAAACCGCCGATATTCGAAAAACCGCCGAACGCCTGATGTGGGGGAAATTTATCAATGCCGGACAAACCTGTGTGGCCCCCGACTTCGCCCTCATTCACCAAAGCAAGCTGCCGGAATTTTTAAAAGAAGCGCGGACCATTTTAACCAGTCGATACGGCAAGAGCGAAGAGGACCGCAAAAGTTGTCCCTACTTTGCCCGACTCGTCAGTGATGGTGCCTGGAAAGAGCTGACTGGGATTTTACAAAAATCAGTCGCGCAAGGGGCACGGATTGAAGTGGGCGGCGAGTCCGACGCCAAACAGCGCTACATTGCGCCGACTCTCTTAAGTAATGTCACCCTCGACACGGAAATAATGAAGAATGAAATCTTCGGCCCCATCCTTCCCATCCTCACCTATAATCATCTGGACGAGGTCTACAATATTCTTCACCACATGGAGAAACCCCTGGCCTTCTATCTCTTCAGTGAAGACAAAAGATCCATTGAACGTATTTTGCATAACTCGACGGCCGGCGGAACCTGTGTCAACAGCGCCATTATCCATCTTGCCAATCCCGAGCTGGCCTTCGGTGGAGTGGGACAAAGTGGCATGGGTCACTACCACGGGTTTCATGGTTTCCGCGCCCTCTCCCATGAGCGAGCGGTCTTACACCAAACCAAATGGTTCGATGCCCTTCGCTTTTTCTATCCGCCTTACACACCGTTTGTGAAAAAGCTGATCGATTTTGCGATTAATTACCTGTAGAAATTGGGGCATTAGAGGAATTAGAGAATCAACTTCAGCACCGAAGTTTCGGTCTCACCTTTGATCGTTTTATCCACCGAGTAGGCACGCACCTTCAGGGTAAATTTGGAAGCACTCTGCGCTCCCAATATAGACTCGAGCTTGGCCGAGAACTGGGCCACGCGCATATCTTGCTTCAAGAGTGTCTCCACGCCATTTTGAACAAGCGACACGCTGAAGTTGAGGGGATTGCCGTCATCAGGATTTTTCACCTTCCAATCTAAGGTCAGGGTCTCGTTTCTTTTCCAGGTCGACTTCAGTGTGGAAATTTCCACCTCAGGTTTCTCAAAACGATGCAGCAACTCACCGAAGGCCTTACCCTTCACGGCCACGCCATCGATCGTTCCCGTCACACTCACACTGCCCTCCCAAAAAGAGCCATTCATCGGCAGCTGCACCATCTGATCAACTAAATCGGGAGTGAGCTTGATATCCACATTCAGCTCCGGAACTTTCAGCTCCCAACCCATGGACATGGTGTGGCCGGAGACGGGATCGCGCCAGTAACCGGTTCGCTTGAACTCGCGCCGCTCGGTGTGGCGGCCCTCACCGTTTGAGTAAAGCAATTCCACCGCGCCATAATCTTCGGTCATGGGAAGGTGATAATCCCGATCATAGATATTGCTGATCATCAGCTCCATTCCATTTTCGAGCTGCACACAGAACCATTCATAAGTCTCGAAGGTGCGTCCGAGTTCAAAGGGCGAAATGACAAAAGGTCCCCACTGATGATCCATCCAGCCAATACCTGTCACTTTTTCTTTGAGCCCTTGATGTTCCAGCACACCGGATACGGCCAGGTTGGTAAGAGAGTAGTACCAGGTATGGCCGCTGGTGCCTACGGCGATATAACCGTCACCGGCCACCATCATCGGGCGCTTCTGGGATTTGAGCTGCACGCTCAGATTCATTTTATCGTGGTGAGTTTGAATTTCGTACTCAAAGGGAATCAGCTTTCCCTTCTCGTCCTTCTTGGTGCGAAAAATATCCTTGCCGTACTTGGTGCGATGGGTGAGATCAAGACGTCCGAAAGACGAATTGAGCAACCCCATGGTGGCACCCGAGGTATGGACTTTTTTATCCAGATTTGTCACGGTGAAAAGGCGAATCTGGTTATTAAAATGCGTGACTAAAACGGCGTAGCGGTCACCCGAAGTTTCCCCTCGCAGGTGCATAACCGAGTACCACCATTCCATATTGGGAACACCAATGTGCCTGCCCTCGTCTTTGGGAAAAACAATTTGAGAGCCAGGATCTTTGTAAGGGTAAAATTTCCATCCAACGGGATCATCCTGCGCCAAGAGCGACAAGGACAAAGTCATGGCCAAAAAGGCCCAGAACAGCAGCTTGCTTTGTTTCATAAAACCCCCAAAGAATACAAAACCATACAACTTTTACCGGGCCGCATCCAGGGATACAAAAATTTTATAGATAACGCACCGAGCTACGCATCGTATTCCTCAAGAAAATGCCCTAAACTTTTAGCCCTAACCAAGGATTCACTATGAAATTGTTATTACAACTTTTTCTCATCCTTATTGTGATCTTGCCCACAGTCTCTCGCAGTGAGCTTTACCTTGCGGCCATGGGCGGAACCAGTAAGTTGGCCTCCGACAACCCGGAGCTCGATAGCGCGTTTAAAGGCCAGTCTTACGGTTTTATGGCGGGATATCAGCTCATCTCCCTGTTTGCTCTCGAGATGGGTTATAAGCAGAATCATGTGAAAGGTACCGTGCGGGCGCGGGTGTTCAATTCTTCCGCCCTCGCCAATGATCAGGTCAGCGTGGATATGAAATCCAACATCACCATGTTCGGCCTGCGACTGACCTTTTTCACCTTCGTGAATATTTTTGGCGGATACGCTTCCCATGCTCTGGATACGACCGTAAAAATTAATAATACCGATGTCAGCAATAATCGTGAGTATGATTCTTTACAAGGATCGGACGGCGGGGCCTACTACGGCCTGGGCGCGCGCTTGCCCCTGATGAAGTTTGATCTGTTCGGTGAAGTTTCGGCCTTTCAACTGACAAGCACCGCTTTTATTGATGCCCAGGTCGGGCTTAGAGTGAGGTTCTAAAATGGATTACTCGATCTTCATCCAATCCGGCATGACTCTTGTTCTCGGTCTGATCGCGGTAAAAGTTTTTTCTATTCTGGTCAATACCAAACTCACTGAATGGGCCAAGCAAACTGAGTCTCAGTGGGATGACGTCGTCATTCTCATTATCCAAAAACGCGTTATTCCTTTTTTGTATCTTTTTGTTGTGGCAAATTCAGTCATCGCTTTGCCAATCCCATCCTACATTCCTTCGGCCATCCATAAGTTACTCATTGGAATAGGTGGAATTATTGCCGCCCTTATGTCGCTCGATCTCATCAAGGCCATTTTGGAGCACAAAATCAGCGGAATCTCTGAACAGGGCCACAAGGGGATTGTCACCCTGGTCAGAGTCGTCATCTGGGCCCTGACATCCCTTTTCATCTTAGACAATCTTGGCTTCAAGGTGACCTCCATTATCGCCGGTCTCGGAATCGGCGGTGTGGCCGTCGCTCTGGCATCGCAAACACTCTTGAGCGATATTTTCAATTACTTTGCCATCTTGTTTGATCAGCCCTTTGAGGTTGGTGATCATGTCATCGTGGGGGATACCTCGGGAACCATCGAAAGCATGGGCCTGAAGTCAACCAAAATACGTTCCCTGGTGGGCGAGCAGATCATCCTCTCCAATACCCAGCTGATGAATACAAAGTTGCACAATTTTAAACGCATGGATAATCGCCGCGTGGTTTTCCAACTGGGCGTGGAGTACAGCACCACCCATGAGCAGTTGCAGTCGATCCCTACGATCATCAGTAAAATTATGACCGGGATTCCAGATGTTAAGCTGGATCGCTGTCATTTTTGTGAATTTGCCGGTTCTTCACTCAACTTCGAAATCGTCTATTACGTCACCGGCCGGGATTATCAATTTCACATGGATAAGCAGCAGCAAGTTTTCCTGGCAATCTTTAAAGAATTTGAATTGGCAAAGATCAACTTTGCCTTCCCAACCACCACGGTCCATCTGGCCAAATCCTAACAAGGAGTCTCTTCGTGAATGAAGCTTTTATTTATGATACTGCTCGAACGCCGCGAGGTAAGGGCAAATCCTCCGGGTCCCTGCATATTGCCCGTCCTATTCACCTTTTAAAAACGGTGCTTGAGGCCCTCGCCATCCGCAATCACCTCGACACCAATTTAGTTGAGGACGTCATCATGGGTTGCGTGACCCCCGTGGCGGAGCAAGGTGGAAATATTGCAAAGGCCGCGGCCATGTATGCGGGCTACAGCGAAAGAGTTCCCGGCATGACGTTAAATCGTTTTTGTTCGTCCGGGCTTGAGGCCGTGAATACCGCCAGCGCCTACATCATGGCCGGTCAGGCAAACTTGATTGTCGCCGGTGGGATTGAATCCATGAGTCGCGTTCCCATGGGCAGTGACGGTGGGGCCTGGCTGATTGATCCCGAGGTCGCACGACAAACTCATTTTATCCCCCAAGGAATCTCGGCCGACCTCATTGCCACGTTGGAGGGTTTCACCCGTCGCGATGTGGACCAGTTCGCGGTGGTGTCGCAACAGCGCGCGGCCAAGGCCTGGGCGGAGGGGCGCTTTCAAAAATCCATCATTCCCGTCAAGGACGTGATCGGAAAAATTTTGCTTGAGCGAGACGAGCACTTTCGCGCTGAGACCACCCTGGAAAGTTTGAGCGAGCTCAAGCCCGCCTTTCAGCAGATGGGTGAAAACTTTGGCTTTGATTCGGTGGCCATGCAGAAGTACCCCAGCGTGGAAAAAATTAATCACGTGCACCACGCCGGTAACTCTTCAGGAATTGTGGACGGTGCCGCCGCCGTTTTAGTGGGCAGCAAAGAGATTGGCAAACGCCTCAACCTAAAAGCACGGGCGCGCATTAAATCTTTTGCACTCACCTCCACTGACCCGACCATCATGCTCCTGGGCCCCGGGCCGGCCACCAAAATGGCGCTTGAGCGCGCACACATGAGTATCAAGGACATTGATCTGATTGAAATCAACGAGGCCTTCGCGGCCGTGGTCCTGCGCTTTATGCGGGAATTTAATCTGGATCAGTCCAAAATTAACGTCAGCGGCGGTGCCATAGCCCTCGGTCACCCGCTTGGGGCCACGGGCGCGGTTCTCCTAGGCACGCTGCTGGATGAGCTTGAGCGCCAAAACAAATCCACCGGTCTTGTCACCCTATGCATCGGCGGGGGCATGGGCATCGCAACTATTATCGAGAGGGTTTAATATGATTGATTACAATCTTGACCAAAATAAAATTGTCACTTTGAGCATTAACCGCACCGACACTCCCATGAACGTCGGTGATATTCCTTTTACACTGGAGCTTGAAAAAAAATTTAATCAGGCATTGGGAGAAAAAGATTTAAAAGGCATCATTCTCACCTCAAGTAAAAAAGAATTTATGGCGGGTGCCGACCTGTCCATGTTGCAAACCATTAAAAATGTCGATGATAGTGTGAAACTCACCTCTGAGATTCATCGCTTTTTGCGCAAAATGGAAACATCGAAAATCCCGGTGGTGGCGGCGATCAATGGAACATGTCTCGGCATGGGATATGAAATTGTCCTGGCCTGTCACCATCGCATCATGCTGAATGACTCTAAGGCCCAAATCGGTCTTCCCGAAGTCGGCCTTGGACTTCTCCCCGGCGGTGGCGGTACGCAACGCTTGCCCCGTCTGATCGGCTTTGAGAAGGCCCTTCCCTACCTGCTTCAAGGCACCAAGGCCAATCCGGAGAAGGCGCTGAAAGACGGGCTGGTGTCCGAACTCGCCAGTGATCTTGACCAGCTTTTATCCAAAGCACGGGCCTGGATTTTAGCTTGCACCACCCCCGCTCAGCCCTGGGATAACCCAAAATTTAAAATTCCTGGTGGAGAAGTTCAGTCTCCCCGAGGCTATCAGGTTTTTCCCGCATCCACCGCCATGCTGACGGAAAAAACTTATAATAATTATCCTGCCCCCGCCGCCATTCTCTCCTGTGTCTACGAGGGACTGCAGGTTCCCTTGGACCGCGCCCTTGAGATCGAGTCAAAATATTTTGCCTCCCTGGTCACCGGCAAGGTGGCCAAGGGAATGATTCGCACTCTCTTTTTCGGGATCAATCAGTGCAACAAAGGTATTGCTCGACCTAAAGATGTGCCGCCGAAGAAAGTCACCAAGGTCGGCATTCTCGGCGCAGGCATGATGGGGGCCGGAATCGCTTACGTTTCCGCCAAGGCCGGCATCCAAGTCATTTTAAAAGATGTCAGTGTTGAGGTGGCGCAAAAGGGAAAAAATTATTCGGAAAAAATTCTGGCAAAAGATTTGGCCAAGGGTTACATCACCGAAGCCAAGATGAATGAGATTTTGAGTTTGATCACGCCCACGGCCGACGCAGCTGCGGTCCAAGGCTGCGAGCTGGTGATCGAAGCGGTGATCGAAGATCGCGCCATTAAGGCGCGGGTGACTCATGAATCGGAAGCGGTCCTTACCCCCGATGCCATCTTCGCCTCGAATACCTCCACCCTTCCCATCACCTCTCTCGCTGTGGAATCAAAACGTCCAGCCAACTTTATCGGCCTGCACTTTTTTTCTCCGGTGGAGAAAATGCCCCTGCTTGAAATTATCATGGGCGAAAAATCTTCCAAAGAGGCGCTGAGTTTGTGCCTTGATTACACCGCACAAATTAAGAAAACTCCAATCGTAGTCAATGACGGCCGTGGTTTTTTCACCTCGCGGGTGTTCACCACTTACATCGAAGAGGGTCTGAGCTGTCTGCGCGATGGCTTTGCCCCTGCGCTCATTGAGAATGCCGGAAAGATGGCCGGCATGCCGGTCGGACCTCTGGCCGTCGCCGACGAGGTGGGGCTCGATTTGATTTATCATATTTTGAACCAGACCGTGCAAGACTTGGGCGAAAAGGTGGTTGACCAGGGCCTGTTTAAAGACGTGACGACTTTTGTCAAAGACCTCAAGCGCTTAGGCAGAAAATCCGGCGGCGGACTTTACCAATATCCCGCGGACGGGAAAAAATTCCTCTGGCCTGAGCTGGCCAAATATTTTCCCATGGACCCAAAAAAAACGGACGCGCAAATCGTGATGAAGCGCCTTTTGTATCGACAAGTTTTGGAGACCATCAAGTGCATGCAGGAAAAGATCCTCACCTCCGCGCGGGATGGCGATGTTGGTTCTATTCTGGGATTGGGCTTTGCGCCTTTTACCGGCGGCATGCTGTCGTTTCTCGACTATGAGGGCCTGGATACTTTCATGAAAAACTGCGCCTCTTTGCAAAAAGCTTGGGGACCACGCTTTGCTCCTCCCAAGATTTTAAGTGATATGGCCTCCCGTGGTGAGACTTTTTATGCAAAATAAACCATTGCACGGCCTGCGCATTCTCGATTTGACCAAACTGCTGCCCGGCCCCTTTGCCACGATGATGTTGGCTGATCTCGGCGCACAGGTCATCAGCGTGGTTTCGCCTAAAATTGGCGACCCTTTAAGTTCCATGCCTCAGCTTTTTTCCGCGCTCAACCGCCACAAGGAAATTCTGACCTTGGATTTTACCAACCCAGATGATCTTCAGAATTTTTACGGAGAATGCAAGAACGTCGACATTGTGATTGAGGGTTTTCGCCCGGGCGTCACCAAGAAGTTGGGCGTGGATTTCGACACGATCAAAAAATTCAATCCCAAAATTATTTACTGCGCTCTGAGTGGTTACGGACAAAATGGCCCTTCCGCAGCGAAAGCGGCCCATGACATTAACTATCTGGCCGAGTGTGGAGTGCTTCATCAGATGGGAATCGACCAGATGAACGGCGCTCTTCCCAATATTCAGCTTTCTGATCTGGCCGGTGGGTTCAATGCCTGCATTGCCATTTTAGCGGCGGTGTATGCCCGCGGCCAAACCGGTAAGGCGCAATTTCTAGATATCGCTCTCATGGATTCCGCCCTTTCCATGGCCGTCATTCCGTTTAGTATGATGATGGAGCGGGGAAAGGTTCCCCAAAGCGGCCGTGAGATGTTGAATGGCGGGCAGGCCTGCTACCATACCTACCAAACCTCAGATCACAAATATATTGCCCTGGGTGCCTTTGAAAAAAAATTCTGGGCCAATCTGTGTCGCGCTCTCCAAACTGAAGAGTTGATTGATTCCCATATGACGACCGGACCGGAGAATATAAACGCTATCCAAAAACTTTCCAGCATTTTTCTCACCAAAACCCGGGATGAATGGGTGACTTTTTTTGCCAATCAGGATGTTTGCCTAAGTCCGGTCTTGGACTTGAGTGAGGCCATGAAAAATCCTCAAACAACGGCGCGGGAAATGTTTGTAAAACAGGCGCAGACCACGCAGATTGGGAATGCTCTCAAAATATCTGAACACTAGTGACCCATCCGACGGTATCGAGTCTTTCGTCCCATGCCGACTTTCTCGAGCGCGCCCGACTCTATCGCATCACTTAGAATACGGAGGGCGGTTCTCTTGTTTTCCCCCAGTGCCTGGGCAGCTTCGGTTGCCTGAAAATCCCGATCTCCAAAAGCAGAGGTGAGCTGGTGGATCGCGGCCGAGTGCCTGGCGCAGGCGCTTCAGCCCCTGATGAACCCTCAAGGGTGAAGAAACGGGATTGTAGTACTCACCCGGATAGATACGTTCATGCAGCGTCATCATGGAAGGCGGGCAATAGAAGTCGGAAACCAGAGCACAAAGAAGACGAAATTCGAGCGTGCCAGGGCCAGGCGAACTCGGGCCGAATCCCAATCCTTCCGAAAGACCAAGGTCTCGATGAGAATGAGAAGCGCTTCCTTTGCATAGGGGGAATACAGCGATAGGCCAACTCCGGAATTCGTACCGAGATCGCGGCGCTGGCAAACCTGACGGCGTGCTGCCGGGGTACTCGCTTCTTGCTGAGTTCCAAGACCAGCGCACGGGCCTGATTGATATCCCCGCAAAAGAGCACGGCACATTTCCTCTCTCTTTCGAGACGTAAAATCAGTAACTTATAAAGCTATCCAAATATAATGTTTAACAATATACACATAATAGTCGATAAAAGTGTATAATAGTGAACATTATGAAAACACATAAGAAACCCATATTCCCAGAAGCGAAAAAGACTCTAGATGTATTTGGGGAGAATATTAAGCTGGCCCGGCTGCGCAGAAAGCTATCCATGGAACAGGTTGCTGAGCGAGCGGGAATTAGTAGATCGACCTTAATCAAAATTGAAAAAGGCGATGAGGGCGTATCGATGGGGAGTTATTTCCAAGTTCTTTTTGTGCTGAGATTGCATGAAGATTTTCTCGTTGTTGCAAAGGATGATTTGCTTGGCAGAAAAATCCAAGATGCTGGCCTCGTTACAAAACAGCGTGCTCCAAAAAATAATCGCTGAGGATGACATTTGTCCAAAAAAGGTGAGCGAAAATTCATTTATGTTTACGCAGATTGAAAGAAATTGGCGGGACCTACATTTATGGGCACGATGAGTGTCGATGTTGTCAAGAATACATTTTGCTTCGGCCATGACTTGTTTGGGAAAAGTTGATGGTGCACGTGCATCTACTGGCGAAAGCTATTTAGTATTTAGATATCGCCGCCTTTATTACAACGAATGGAAGTCAGGTTAACTCTGACCTTGAGGAACTTTGCCGAAGGATCGTTTTTAGTATTTGTATTTCCAATGTTGATGATCATTTAAGAAATCATGGTTTTCTTTTAACCGGAAAGGGATGGAAGTTATCTCCCGCTTATGACATCAATCCGGTAGCAGATGGAGATGGCCTCAAGCTCAATATCACCGAGACAGATAATTCTCAAAGTCTTGCGACGGCCAAATCGGTCATTGGATATTTTCGAATCAGTCCGGCAAGAGCATTTAGGGTTGCAATCGAATAATGAGAGGAGAAATGACTCGAAACAAAGTTCAATCAAGGTCTTTATCCGCCCTACCCTTTGGCGCGCGAAGCTGATTTTAACGCCTCTTTAATTCGTGACAAATTTGTCAGTAGAAATTCCAACGCAATTCGTCTAGGTTCCGGCCTAACGCAACTAGGAGGTACATATGAACCGACTTTCAAGACATGTTGTCTGTTTATTTCTTTCCGTCGTCGTTGGAGGAATGGTCCTTTCCCCCGTTTCTTTCGCGCGCGCCCCCCGAGAAATGATTCATTTCAGAGCGGAACTCCGCCAAACCAATTGCACAGAAAACGGCACCGCATGCCAATCCTGGGTCCTCGGCACCAACGAAAAGCTCTCCATCCCGATGATGCCCGTGGGCGGCCCCGGCTCTCCCACGGAGGGTGAAGGCGCGCTGACGAGTCGCCTAATGCTCGTCCCTGGTCTCGATGTAGCCGAGGCCGAATTCGCTGTCTATGTGACCCACAGGCCTGGGAACTATCACGTCGAAGCCTTGATCCGCACCGAGCGCACCGATGGAAAGACGGACGATCAACCTCGTTTCAATGAGCTGGCGCGTGTTTCCGTCGACGTTTCGTCTCTGACCAGCTTAAAATCTCTAGTACTCACGGGCCATCCCCTCTTCTTTGAAGACACCAGGATAGTTCCGGAGGTCGTTTTTTACCCGACGAAACAAGGTTCAGGGCGATAAAACGGATTGGATATGGATACGCTGATCATTTTTAATAAGCTGGTGCCAGAAGCTCCCTATTTTCGCCGTATTCGACCGTCTATAGTGGAGCTTCTCTCTGGCAGCAATTATGGAGTCTAATATGAAGTTTGAGATAAGTCCTAGCCACGTTGCTGTTCTTGTTCCTTCCGTCCAGAAAGCTGCTGATTATCTCCGCCAGTTTGATTATCAAATTGGCGAAGAGGAAGTATTCGAAGAAACTCGGGAAATTTACGTTCAAGGTAGCAGAAGAAATTCCCTTCTCTTGATGGAAGCAAAAGAAACTGGTTCCTATCAGAGAGCTTTAAAAAAACGAGGCCCAGGAATTCACCATCTAGCAATTGATGTCTTGAACATAGAAAAATTTCTGAGCTCACTCTCTGGTTCGGGATGGCTTTTACATCTCTACAGTCTGAAGTCCATAAAGGATTCCAAAACTGCATATCTGGCCAGACCAGGATTCCCTGCGCTCATTGAAGTGCAAGAAAAAAAGAAGTTATCGGATGGCCCACTCTTTGTGGATGGAATAACGCTAAAATTTGATTCAAGTCTAGCAAGCTTGGTAAAATCAGTAGGCCTTGACGAAATTGTAAAACCATCAAAAGTAAATTCAGGTTTGACAATTCAGGGACGGAGCATTGAATTAAGCAGTCTGTTTTAAAAGAGTTAATAAAGTGAAGAGCGAGAAAACAACAAAAAAGATCAGCCTGTTTCTTTTTACTCTGATGAGTCTGATCTATATTGGGGGATCAATGTCTGTGGCCCAAAATCAACCGCCCGTTAGGTATGTCGTTTTTCACAAACCAGGGCCTCAATGGCAGCAGGGTGTTGATTTTCGCCAACAGCCGGGCGTTCGGGATCACGTTCAGCATTATATGAAGCTTTACCAAGATGGTAAATTAGCTTTAGGTGGACCTTTTTTGGACAATTCTGGAGGAATGATGGTCCCGGTAGAAGGAACCACCCTTGAAGAAATCCAGTCTTTTGCGGAAACCGATCCAGCAGTCAAAAGTGGCTTGCTTGTCATAGAGATAAGGCCATGGATGATTGCAATGGAAAAGTGATCATGATGTGTTCCATCGCCAATCCTATGGATGTCAACCTGGAGCATGCCTTCCGAAAAAAAGAAGAAGTTAACAAACATCGAAAATGGACGAAGACCTAAGTATATTTCCTCTTTCCCATCTAGGAGAAAAGAAAATGCCGATTTTACACGTGAGGGGACTACCTCAAAAATATCCTGGAAGAATTCAAACTGCTCTCACTGAAACATGCGTTGCAATCGCCGCCCTTTATGGATGTAAACCAGAACATGTTTGGGCGACTTGGGAAGATCTCAAACCCGGTCATTATGTCGAGGGCCATAATTCTGCCTCAACGCAGCCCCAAGAAACTCATCCCCCCATCGCCCAACTTATTTGTTTTGAAGGTCGCACCTCGGAGGAAATCGAAAAATTACTCCAAGCTGCGGCCAAGGCATTAAGTAGCGGGTTAGGCATTCCGGGAAATATCTTTATCACCTTCACCGAGGCGAAATCCGGGCAAGTGGTTGCCGGTGATGGTATACTCCGTAAAAAATAGAAGCCCCTCTTGATAAAGTACAATAGAAAAGCGTGAACTTCCCACACTAATTCAAACTCATCGTGTAGTACTCAGAAAACATTAGCTTGAGGTCGCCCCCACAATTTAAAAACCCTAAAGAATAGATTGAGCAGAAGATCGACCAAAGATCGGGATCGGAAAGCTTATTGACAGGAAAGTTTCAGACCATCTAAGTTCACCAAATCTAAACGTGCCGCCTGTTGGTGGGGGAGTCGCATCGGTGAACTCATTCATTTTAAATTTTCGATATTCCAGCGACACCTGGGTATGACCAAATTTCGCCCGTAAAAAGGTCCCATAACCATCGCCCTTAAGCTTATCACCTCGATTGGTATGTGCCCCATAGAGCCCGTAGTCTCCTGAGATGTCTTCCATAGACGAAAAGTAATACGCGGCCCCAACCTGAAATCCCGGCATCAAGCGGCAATAGAGAAGGGGCCCATGAAGTGTGCGTTTATAAACGTCCCCAAAGGAAGCTTCATAAAGCGTACTCCAAAGATCACTCACCGTGCCCGTCCTGGTTACAATGGTGATATCACCCCTCTCGTATTGATAGCCAAGTCCCACGAGACGATGGAAGTCGAATCCGATTCGAAGACCTAAGCTATTGCCATACGTATGGCCGTCACCTTGATAGGAGGATTCCCAGGAGTTCGAAGGGTCTTTTTCGACAAAGGCAGTATGACTTTTGCCTTGGATTATGAATCCTACATAAGGTTCAATTTCATAGGCATGGCCAGAGATGGGCAAGAGAGCAGTGAGCACGATGGCCAGCATCCTCCGCAATGTCAACGAGTTCGCATTTTTCACATAACATCCTTAAAATTTGGTTACATTCTCAAGTTTACAACTAATCTGGTACAATCAAAATATGAGATTAAATATGGAAACACAAAAAACTTGGAAAATTTCAAAGCTTGTTTGGATCGGAGCCGGTATTTTTATTTTGGGATTTTTACCCATCATTCTCTATTCTCTTTTTGGACCGAAAGACGGCAATCCAATTGGACTCGGATTGCTGTCGATGATTTCGGCACCAATCGGCTTTTTAGTTTTTTTGATAGGAGCTGTAAAAACCACAGCTTCCGTTTACAAAAAGAAAGGCGGGGGTAGTCGGTGATTTTCAGGTGCTAGAACAATTCTAATTATGTGCATAATTCATCTGTGCAGTATAAATATTTTTCGGTTCAATGTCCGCAGGGGAAATTAATTCAAACCAATTATTGTACTGATCTACCATGGCCTCTATGCCTGAGGCGTTCAGACCGACGGCGTTGTTATTTCGGGAAATTCCCATAGAGGTCACCCAGGGGACAGGAATTTGTGATTTGATATTCCAGTATGTTTCGTTAAAGCTGACACCGCGGGGAACATTTTTTCCGCCGGAATGGTACAGTCTTGAGCCCTGGCCTGCATCTATCTCTGTCCAGAGATTGTATTTTTGATTGTAGTCCTGGCTGTGGTGATCAATGGAAAGATCTTTAGCTTTTCCTTTCATGAAAACGTTGTAAATGGAAAATTTACTTTCCACGCTCAGATCATGCTTGAACTGCCCGGCAATTTCAAAATTGCTAATTAAATTATGACCGCCATAGACATTCAGACCGTGATGACCCATAAGGGTCTGTTCATTGCGTTTCGGGCCAAAATTCAGTGTCAGGTGATCTATCGTGATGTGTGACGATTTCCTAGATATCCATAGGCCCAGATCCGCTCCGGTGATTGTCACATTTTTCAGCCAGCCGTCAGTCGTTTCTTGAAAGCCGATACCATTGTAGCCTCTTTCGTGAAAGTTGTGACCCTCCCAGACGTTGTCAGGAAACTGGATGGTCAGATTTTGAATTCCCAGGCCATTTCCAAAAAAAGTGATCATCCCGCCTTCCCAGGACCAGGTGGTGTGCTCACCATCAAATTTGGGTTGGATTTCTTCGAGACCTTTTGGGAAAAATATTTTCGTTTTACCTTCGTCTTCACCCACCAGGGCGCAATGACTCGTTTTCACCAGCAGGGGGGTGGCGATGAGATATGTTCCGTTGGGTACAAAAATCGCCGCATGACCGGAGCATTTTCTAATCGCCTTCTCGAAAAATTTTGTGTCATCCGCTTTGCCGTCACCGATCGCGCCCAATTTTTTAACATCAATTGTTTTTTTAAAGTCAGGGAGTTCAACTTTTCCCCCTTTATAACCAGCGGTCGTGAAATCAGGAAGCCGGTCCTTTTTCCAAAGTTCTCCATGTTGTCCCCAAAGGGCCGAAGTTTTCCCCGTCGCGGCGAGGGAAAACGTGAGTGCGAAGAAAAAAAATACGGCCGTCTTCATAAGTTTTCCTAATAACATTTCTTAAACTTTTTAAATCGAGCTTCAGTATCTCACGTATTAAAGGACGAATGCTAGAGTATAAAACCCACCATTATTTCCTGTGATTGGTATAAGATAGTCTTTTTAAAATTGAGGACACAATGAAAACACTTTTTGGCTTAGTAGGCCTGTTTCTTTTTGCACAAGCTCATGGCAATGAAATAAGTGCCGTTAAAACATTCAAGATGTCCAAGGAAGTGAACAAATCGGTCCTAGTGGAAGGAACAATTGCCAACGTCTATCAATGCCCCCCCTGTCCAGAAGGGGCCATGTGCAAACCCTGTGATCGGCCTAATTTCACACTCAAAGATCTATCGTCGGCCGAAACAATCACGGTCTATATACACCCGGAAAGCACTTTGTCGAAAGATGTAAAAGAAGCCATGGGCATCAAAATATACCTGCATAGAAAAACCAATGAAATGATCTATGGCCTACCTGCTCCGTATCTAGGAGAAGCCTATTATCAGACTCTACGCCAAAAATGTGCTAAAAAACCTTCTGACAGTTGCTGCTTGTCTTCAATTCAAAACATGCAAATGATCGATGCCAGCGAAGCACCGGAGACTGGCTGCCCACCCTACTCAACCCGTGACACACTCAAATGCAAAGATTCTCTCAAGTGGTGTTATTAATCTCCCAAGGTAAGGCAAGGACCGATTCGCTAAAGGCACTAAAGGCATAGTGGTCTTTACCGCCCACGCTATAGTCACTGTCTAAAAAATACACAGTTAACGAGGATATACTCGCTTCCCTTCCCTAATGGTTGGCCACAAAAATGCAATAGAGTCCAATAGATTGAACCTTGGTAAACTCTATGGCATTGAACAAAACTCTTTTGCTCTTTTTTGTACTCTTTTCCTGTAGTTGCATCCCGGTGCAGGGCCCCCGAAACTCCGCCCGATCTCAAGAGGCAAGCGAGGCCACTCCCTCGAAAAGTGCCAGTGTTCCTCTAGCACCAATCGCACCAACGGCCAGCATGCCAGGGCCTATAGTAGCAGCACCTGCGATAACGCCAACTCCGGCGACTCTGTCATCGCCGATAACAAAAACCTACACGAAAAGCTATTTGCCCTCTAAAACCTCTATCACTAATCCTGAACGAGGACTGTACAGTCAGACAACATTATCGGATACGACTCCCGGGAAAATTAAAACCTTGGCAGGAACCGGACTCACTCTCATGCGCCTGCTGGTCAACCTACCGCGTGTGACCACTCTACCATCCTCCCTCTTTAATTCCCTTGAGAATGCATTTTTGGCCTCACGCCAGTATGGGATAAAGAGCATTTTGAGATTTCGCTATAGCGTCAGCAGCAGTGATGGCGATGCCCCTTTGTGGATGATCGAGGGACATATTGAGGATCTTGCCCCCCTGATGCAAAAATATGCCGATGTCATCTCTACCTTCGAGGCGGGATTCATCGGTGCCTGGGGCGAGTGGCATTCCTCCACCAACGACCTAAGTAATACGCAGGACCGCGCGGCGGTTCTCCATTCCATGCTCACCAATTTTCCTCAAGACAGCTTCATCCAGATTCGCACCCCCATGTACAAGAAGGATGTGCTCAATTACCTGGCCAACTTCCCTGATAGCGAAACTTTTCCACGCAGGATCGGTCACTACAACGACTGCTTTCTTGCAAGCGATAGTGACTATGGCACCTATGCCTCTCCGGTTTCCTCCTGGAAGGATTTCATCGCCAAAGAAGGGGCGACACTTCCGGTTGGAGGAGAGACCTGCCGAGTTTACGCTCCTCGCACCAATTGCCAAACAGCTCTTTTCGAGATGGCGATGCTCGGATGGGATCAGCTCCATCAAGATTACAACCTCGACGTCATCAATATTTTCAAGGCCCAAGGATGCTGGAACGAAATCAAAGATCGGCTCGGTTATCAATTCCAGCTAGGATCAATGAAGCTCGTCACCACAGCTCTGGCCGGCGACAAGATGGAACTCTCTCTCAGCGTCAACAGCCGAGGATTTGCCACCACGTTTAAGAAAAGGCCCCTCCTTGTCGTTCTTTACAACGAAACGAGAAGCTACAAATTTTCTACATCCATCGATACAAGGACATGGTTTCCCGGCAAACTGACTTCTCAATCGACCACGATCACCATTCCAAAAGAGGTCATTCCAGGAATATATCGGCTGGGGATAATGCTCCCCGATCCTTCAGAGGAACTTGCCAGCAATTCGCGCTTTTCCATTCGATTTAGCAACGAGGGAACATGGGATGGCAACAGCGGTATAAATATCTTGTTTGACGGGATTGAGATTTTTGAAAAATAGGCTCCACTATCTAAAGTAATTCAAGTACCAATCAATTTCGTGAAGATCGGTCAAGGACGGATTGAGCGCATGTTGGGGATTCAATTTTTTAAAAATAAAATCCAGCGTTTTATAGTCGCGCTGACTGATGACCTTAATTCCGTTACGGATAAGGAGGGCGGCACAGACGCCTGGGCCTTTTTGATATTTTCGCTGTTCCTGGGGAACCATTCGACAACCGTCAGAGATAAACAAGGTACCGCAAGCAGCACTCATATTCATCAGCACCGCCAGGTCGACCTTGTTCACCAGCGCGATTTGCAACATCTCCTGGGCCGCCTTCAGAAATCCTTCGGTCCAGTCATCACCATGGTCTGTGATCACGCGTGCTTTGCCGTCCAGCACATCAAAGCCGTTCCCGCCATGAATGTCGGGCATCCGTCTCGGGATGCCAAATGAAAACTGCTCGGGGCAGGATCTGACATGCTTCACATTGGGAAGATTGATTAACTTGAGCACCTCTGGATATTCTCCGTAAGATGTACCATCCACACCGCAAGGCTCACCGGCGAGGCAAGCGCTGGCCAAAACTCTCATCGGTCGATCCGGGGTAAAATCCGGCATGGCCTGAATTTCTTCTAAACTTGGTATGAACACGCTCACTCTCCTTTCTCAAAGGTTGAGAAACTGGATTCTGTTAATTCAGATAGCGTTGCTTTAAATGTTCCTTGAAGAAACGCACATCCAAAACGCTGCCCGTGGCCCTCTCGATCAATTGGGATTTTTCCCAGAGGCATGCCTGGGACCAAATTTTATCTTTTCTCCAAAGATTGATCGCCTTAAAGTCACCCTTCGCAATTTCTTGCCGGCAATGAGGAAGGTCCTTTTCCATTTTTCCCCAAAGCTGGGCCGCGATCAAGGCCCCCAGAGTATAGGATGGAAAGTAGCCGAATGCGCCGCTTGGCCAGTGGACATCTTGCATGCAGCCATCTTTGTAATTTCCACGAGTATCAAGGCCCAAAAACTCCCTCATCTTTTCATTCCAAAGTTCAGGGATATCACGGCCCATAATCTTTCCGGCAATTAAATCTTTTTCAATCTCAAAACGTAAAATGACATGCATGGGATAAGTGACTTCGTCAGCATCCACGCGGATCAGTCCGGGTTCTACAAAGTTGACGTAATTTAAAAGATCGTCCAATCCCCAACCTTTGATGGCATCAAGGCCTAGAAATTCATCCACCATTGGACGGGCGAATTGCCAAAACTCTCCCGTGCGTGCCAGTTGCATTTCCACAAACAAGCTCTGACTTTCATGTATCCCCATGCCTTGAACATTATCCACAGGATGCATGGGGGAACGACGAGGCAATCCCTGCTCATATAAGGCGTGTCCCGTCTCATGCAAGACTCCCATAAGAGATTGCAAAAATTCATCGGTTCGATAGCGGGTGGTTATTCGCACATCAGAGGGAACTCCGCCACAAAATGGATGGAAGGAAGTATCAAGCCTGCCATGATTAAAATCAAAACCGATCATCTTCATCAAGGCCTCACCAAGCGCCTTCTGTTTTTCAATGGGAAAATTTGTGCAAAATTTCTTGAGCGGATTTTTCGCCAGTTTTTCTTTCTGCTTTTCCAACGCTTGCGGAATAATCTCCTTCAGATCTTTTTTGAGCTGGGCAAAAAGCGGCGCAATCCAGGCATCACGGTTTCCAGAATCAAATTGCTCCATCATGGCATCATATGGCGATAATTTTAAAATCTCACTTCGCCTCTGCGCCTCTTCCCGGGCAATCTCGATAACATTGGAAAAGGCCGGTAAAAAACCAGTCCAGTCATTTTTGCCTCTCAGATCGCGCCATAGCTGCTCACACTTTTTATTGGCCTCAACCTTTTTTTCCACAAAATCCGAAGGCAGACAGCTATTATTAAGATACTGCAATTTCCATTCACGCAATGAGGCGATTTTTCTTTGTTTTTCCTGCTCTGGTGAATTCTTGGTTTCTTTTTCAGCATCAGCAATCCAGGCCCCCACTTCAGGCGAAGTCAGAATGGCATGGGACATTGAAGCCAAGGTGGCCATGGCTTCGGCCCTCTTTTCGCCACCGCCCTTGGGCATGTGGCAGGCCTCATCAACATTGAGCATGGCCGAAGCATGAGAGAGGGATTCTAATTTTTGAGCGAGCTGATCAAGTTTTTTCCAGGACATGTTACTTCCCTTTTACTTGCATAGATGCGCTTCCAGAGTTTTATCGTAAGCTCCGAGCGCATAATCAGGCACCAACACCATCACCGAATTGCCGTTGATTTCCAGCCCGGCAAAATTGAGTTTGCCGTTCCCATTGCCCCATGCCTGTTCACCGACGTTAAGTAAGTTAACCCAACGTTGGCCTGGTCGAGCATCGTTCACCATCAGCTCGGGAATGCCGCGTTTTTGCCAGTCCGTATTCATGATCACGAGGGCCTCGTATCCACCATCCACTCGGGAGAAGGCAAACATGCCATTGGTGCCATTACTCACCCAGCGAAACTTAGTTTGGCCATATTTGAGGGCCTTGCACGACTGGCGAATATGGTTCAGCTTGCGGGAGATTTTGTAAACAGTATGCTCGCGGTTTAACATCGGGTCTTGGGTCCACTCGGGAGATTTGGTTGGCTGAACTTTTCCAATATAGGCGTGCTTGTTAATAGCACCAACCGTACTTCCCAGGCGGTACATGCCTCCCACAAACATATCTTGACGATAGAGCGCGTGGGAACTTCCCTTGCAATCTTTTTGGATTTCGCCATTGGCGCGACCGGCGTTCATATTGCCAAAATGGCAATCGCCATTAAACCCCTGCTCCATCCCATAATAAATAATGGGAGAGCCTTCCGCCAAAGCCAGATAACTTAGGCCCAAGGCCGAGCGTTCAGGGGAAGTCGGATCGTGGGAAACGAAGCGTGGCCAGTCGTGAATTTCTAAAAGGTTCCAGCTTAGACGGTAATCGCCCTGGTTTGCAATATCGCTTAAGTACCCGCCGAAGAAGTGATCTTCCAAAGCGCGGGAGGGGCGACGATTCAAAAGCACATCAATGGCAGTGCCACCGTGAGCGAAATCATAGGCGGCATTCATGCCGGGATAGGCGGCGGCAGGATTGCTTAAATACATACTTTTAAGCTCCCACATTCTCTTGGTCAAACTGGCGGGCACATTGCCGTGGTCATTGGGGTTTTGCGGGTTGGAGTACATCTTCCCGACTCTCCTTCCGATCCAATCTGACGGACCGGCCACCTCACCCACCACAAAGAAATTCTTTTTTCCAAGAGTGCGGGCATAATCGCGAATATGAGTGCTGAAATAGGCGATAAAATCTTCCGTGACATGCTTGGCGGCATCCAGGCGAAAGCCATCAATATCGGCGAAGGCGACCCAATATTTATGAAGGTCGGTGAAAATTTCTTGAAAATCATAATTTCTGGTATCAAAGTCAAACATCGTGGCCACAAAGTCGCCATAAACGGCGGTGGGTCCGACTCCTTGCATGTCGGACTGTGAGTTAGCACCACAGCGATTAAAAAAGAACTGGGACTTAAAAGGTGGAAAAAAATCGGCGGCGAAATCCAGCTCGCCCTGATACTCCGAACCCCCGGCTTCGCCTTTCCAATTTTTATTATTCAGCGCATCGGCACAGCCATAGTGATTGGGTGGCCTGCGATAGGTGGTTTTGGGATTGCACATGTGATTGACCACAATATCCAGCACCACCTTGATGCCTTTGGCGTGGGCCATGGAAACTAATTTTTTCAGCTCTTCTTTCGTGCCAAACCCCGGATCGACTTCGGTAAAATCCACCGTACAGTAGCCATGATAGGAGCCGTTGTGTTTCTGAATAGGTGTCAGCCATAAAACGGTGACGCCCAAATCTTTCAGATAATCCATCCGGTCCATGATGCCTTGAAGATCGCCGCCGTGACGATAATCCGGGAGGCCAAACCAATCGGCGGTGGCCTGGTGGGTTTGCTGATATTCTTCGACGTTCAGATGGTCGTTTTCCAAATTGCCGTTATTGAAACGATCCACTTGAATCTGGTAAACAATTTCTTCGCCCCAGAAACCCGGCGACGGATAATAATTTTGCCGAAGACTTGCGGCAGCTTGAAAACGAGAGCGCGCCCATTCTTTGACAGGCCTGATGCCTCCGACGCTGGCATCGGGCAGTTCCGCCGCCAACGCTTGAAAATACAAGGAACACATCAATATTAATAGTGCTTTCACAAATCCTCCGATCCCAATCTTTTGAGGAGGTGCTAGCACTCCTGAGCTGACCCTGGCCCTGACATTCATTAATCGAGTAATTTTTTCAGTAATTATCTAGCTGGAAACTGGCAGATAAAGGTCGAGCCACTGCCTGGCGCACTCTCCACCCATACAGAGCCACCGTGCCTCTGCATAATGTGTTTGACGATGGCCAAGCCAAGCCCCGTACCGCCGGATTCGCGGGAGCGCGCCTTATCCACGCGATAGAAGCGCTCAAAAAGTCGGCCCTGATGTTCCTGGGGAATTCCCGGGCCGTTATCAGAGATTCGAACCTCCACACTCTCCGGACTCTGCGCGGTCCATTGCAGCGAAATTTTTCCACCTTCAGGAGTATATTTGCAGGCATTATCCAGAAGATTAACCAGAACTTGCTCCAAACGCCGGGGATCGGCCCACACCATTTTGACGTCAGCGTGATAGGAAACAGTGTGTTTCTTTTTCTCGAACGTGGTTTGTAATTGCTTTAAAATCCGCGCGCTAAATTCTTCCGTTTCGATCTCGACTTTTTGCAAGACTCCGTCCGATTCCAGTGACGAGAGGTCGAGCAAATCTTCCACCAGATTCATCAGTCTCGTGGTATTTCGAGCAATCGCATGGATAAATTTCTCTTCAATTGCTCGCCCCTGACTCACATCGTCCATAAGCGTGTCAGTGTAGCCCTTGATTGAGGTCAGCGGGGTGCGCAGCTCATGGGAAACATTGGCGACAAAATCTATGCGCATCTGCTCGGCCAGCTTAAGCGCCGTGACATCATGAAAGACGCCAAGCGCACCATAAATTTTCCCGTTGCTTCGTCGCAAGGGCGAAATAGTGACTAAGAAAAACATCACACCAGTGGCGGTGTGAAACTGAACGGCCTTGATTGAAGTTGAAAGACCTTGTGTTAAGGCCGCCTGATATCCCTGTACCACCTCGTGGTCAACGATCACTTTCCACAGCCGTCGCCGGCCAATCTCCTTGTCATCCACCAAAATATTAAATTTGCTGTTATAAAAGAGAGGTGAATTATGGATATCCACGGCCAAAAGAGGATCAGAGATGGCCGACATGAGGGCCGCCTGCTCTCCCTTATCTCTTCTTCGAAAAGGATTGAATCGTGAGAGTAAATTTCGCTTACTCATTGTCGGTCTTGATTCGATAACCCACTCCTCGAATTGTTTCAATCACGTCAGCACAGGCACCAAGTTTTTTCCGCAGGCCAAAGATGTGCGTATCAATGGCCCGGTCGATCACGATAACGCCCTCGCCTTGCACTTGCTCAATCAAGGCCTCGCGCGAGAGAACCTTTCCTTGGTTGGCCATGAGAGTCGCCAGTAACTTAAATTCATAAGTCGTTGTGCGCACCTCCTGAGTCCCACATTTTACCAAGTGAGCATCCACATCGACTAGCAGTTGCCCCACTTTGTATTTTCGAGCACTCCCCTGCGCCAGCATTTCTCCGCGTCGCAGGAGCGCCCGCACGCGCGCCAAGAAAACCGGAAGATCAAAAGGCTTGGTTATATAATCATCAGCACCACTTTCTAAACCCAAGATAATATCATCGGGCAGCGCCCGAGCGGTGGCCATGAGGACAGGAATTTTTCGCTGAATCTGCCGGCAAACATCTATTCCCGACAATCCCGGTAACATCCAATCCAGAACGACCAAATCAAAATTTTCCCCCGACTGTATAAATTTTATAGCGTCTTCTCCATTACTCGCCCAGACCACCTTGTAGGAGGCCCGTTCCAAATGCAGAACCATAAGTTCCCGAATATCAACGGAATCTTCCACCACTAAAATGCTTGGCTGACTGGCTGCCATGATATATCTCCCAAAGGCCGATCCTGCACATAATCTTAACCGAATCCTAACAATACTTAAACAACAGGTCCGATTATATATTTCCTACAATCATTATTAAAAGGAGAGGTCTTATGTTTGGACGCTTTATGCCACGAGAAGAAAAGTTTTTTGATCTCTTTGACCAGGCCGCGACTTTAATTCTCGAGTCAACTCAACGCTTTCGGACCATGCTCGATGATATGGGCAATGTGGAGAGCCATTCGCGAGTGATTAAAGATCTGGAACACAAGTGCGACGAAATCACCCATCGCACCGTTGATCTTCTTCATACAACCTTCATCACCCCGCTGGATCGCAACGACATCCATGCGCTGATCAGCAAGCTTGATGACATTCTCGATCTGGTCGAGGCCGCTTCCCAGCGCATGTTCCTCTACAACGTCACCAAAGTTACCCCTGAGCTGATGGCCCTCGCCGATGTGGGAATTAAATCTGTGCAAAACTTGAAAGAGGCCGTGAGCCGACTTCACAATTTGAAAAACCCTGAGGAGATCATTAAGTACTGCGTGGAGGTCAATCGCCTGGAAAATGAGGCCGACCATATTCTTCGTTCGGCCATGGCCAAACTGTTTAGAGAGGAACCGGATGTTCGCCGCCTCATCATGTTTAAGGAACTTTATGAGATGCTCGAAACTATGACAGATCGTTGTGAGGACGTCGCCAACATCATTGAAGGAATCGTTCTCGAGTACGCTTAACCTCTGGCCATAAAAGGACTTACATATGGATTCTTCAACAGTATTCATTGTCTTCATTATAATCGTGGCGCTGGGTTTCGATTTCTTAAACGGATTCCATGACGCCGCCAATTCCATTGCCACAGTCGTTTCAACCAGGGTGCTGCGTCCTCAATGGGCGGTGGCCTGGGCGGCTTTTTTTAACTTTATTTCGTTTATGTTTTTTGGACTCCACGTTGCCAATACCATAGGCAAAGGCGTCATCGATCCCCATATCATCGACCCGATGCTTATCTTGGCCGCCTTAAGTGGTTCCATTATTTGGAACATTATCACCTGGTACTACGGACTGCCCTCGAGTTCTTCTCACGCCTTGATAGGTTCTCTGGCAGGTGCCGCCGTGGCCAAAGTTGGCGTGAAGGGTCTCATGCTCTCGGGATTTACCAAAATCGGTTTTTCCATCGTCCTCTCGCCACTTTTCGGATTTGCCCTGGCCTTTGTGTTTATGACTCTTGTGTCCTTGTTCTTGTTTAAATCGACTCCGCGAAAGGTCGATCGTTGGGGCAGGCGACTGCAACTGGTCTCCGCCTCACTTTATAGCTTAGGCCATGGTGGAAACGATGCTCAAAAGACCATGGGTATTATCGCCGTCCTTCTCTTCTCCACCGGCCGACTGGGCCCCGAGTTCCACGTCCCCCTGTGGATCGTGCTTTCCTGTCATGCGGCCATGGGGCTTGGAACGCTCTTTGGTGGCTGGCGCATTGTGGAAACCATGGGTATGAAAATTACCAAACTTCGTCCCATCGGTGGGATGTGTGCGGAGACCGCCGGTGCCATTACACTTTTCTTGGCAACTGGCTTGGGTATTCCCGTCTCTACCACTCACACAATTACCGGCTCCATTATGGGCGTCGGTTCTGTGACTAAATTCTCCGCCGTGCGCTGGGGAGTTGCGGAAAAAATTATCTGGGCCTGGGTTTTAACCATCCCCGCAGCGGCCTTTGTTTCTGCCGTCACCTGGTGGATTGGAAATTTGATCATTAACGGCTAGAGCGGTGTCAGCTTAACCTTAATGCCGTAGTGATCTGACAGATTAGTTTTGACCGAGTTTTTAATTTCCAGCTTTTCATCAAAAACAAGTGTGGCCCCTCCAATTTTTTTGGGGGCCACATTTTTAAAAAAGATGTGATCAATAAGTTGATTGGGATCGGTCGGCAGATTCAAGCTATTACTCTTACAAAAAGTGCACGACGGCTTGCCCCCATCCGACATGGGGTCGTAGTACCCCTTGGCCTTAAAGGCCAAAAAGCTTTTTTCAAAGTTGGCTTCAATGCCCTGACTGGGCACGCCCGGACTGAAGTTGAAATCTCCCATGATGATCTGGGGACGGCCATGGGAAAGCTCTTCGATCTTGCTGATAAGATATTCACTTTGCTTCAAATTTTCCTGTTCCCATCCGCTAAATTTTCCCGCGTACGGGGCACTGTCTGTCAGATTGGCGGTCAGGTGCGTGCATCCGACAAAAATTTCTTTCCCCTCTACCTCCACCATGGCATGCAAAAAATCTCGCCGCGAGAGCGTGGAATAATCGCGCATCGACACCATCCCGGAAGAGCCGGGTTTAATAGGATATTTAGAAAAAATCGCCAGCCCGTTACTTCCGCCATAGATGTAAAGATCAACTTTCCCAAACGGAATGAGAAGCTTAAGCATGACCAGAATCGGATGAGTTCCCACCTGGGCCATCAGCGCGTTGGCACAGTAGGGATTGTTGCTTTTGAGTGATTCCAAGGGTCCCTTGCAGTCGGCGATAATACAGGCGGTAAAGTCGCGCCCCTTTTTACCGTCACAGCGCGAGCGCATACAAGTCACAATACTACCCTCACCAAAAAGATTGGAATACTGACAGGCCGGTGAACGATCGGCGGTGACTCGCTCGATAGGGGTCAAGAGACTGTGAGGATAGAGGGGGGCCATCTCCTTGGACAGGGCCTGGCGATCTTCCTCACTCCACAGCTCCTGGAGGCAAATAATATCGGCCTGTGAATCTTTTATCTTGGCAAAAAGGGGTAGGCGTCTTTCCTCGTAATGATCCACAAAACCATTGGCCAGTCCCAAGTTATAAGTTAGCAGTTCGAGGGCGTAAGTGTGACTGCACAAAAATATGGAAAATATTGTGAGTGTAAAATATTTCATCATCCCTCCTTAAAAACGCGCGCCAAAAAAGACCTCAGCGCGTGTGCTAGCGGGTTCAATTTCGAGACCGTCAACTTCGGTCGTTACCTGATCACTTAGCCACATAAAACCAAGGAAAAATGTCTGGCCATTGTATCCCAACGAGCCACGAACATTATAAAGTTTTGAGACGACATTTTGTGTGTCGGGATCTTGCACCCCATTGCCTTTAAACTGCTGGGCGGCAACTCCCCCAAGTCCTTGCAGTGAGAGATACCACCCACCGAGAACAAAAGTATATCCTGCTCCCAAGAGGCCGCCGAGCGACTTCAACCGAGCACCTGAAATATTCCCATTCACTCCAAATTCCGTCCGCTGTGCCTCTGGTAAAATGGGGGAACCATTGTTGGAGACATTCACATCATTGGCCATCGCCATGGTGATCCACGAACCGCCGCTTCTGGTCTGGCGGGTAGTTTGGTTAAAGGCGGCACTGATCGAATAGTTCTGGGGAGAAAAAACATACCAGAGATTAGCGCCATATTTTTTCATCTGCATGTCAGGGAGTTGGGGGTACGCCTTGGTTCCATCGGCCAAGACAGTTTTCTCGCCCTCCTGGGCACTCGCACGATAAAATCCTTGAAACGTCTGATAGAAGAGGTCCACTCCAACATGCGTAAAATAGAACTGGAATTGATAATCCTTATAATCCGTTTTGCCCTTTTCTTGAATCGAGGCATCAGTGGGTGGCACATTACTACCGAAGGTCACGCTAAAGCCTTTATGCCCCACCACCACTCCTGAAAAATTGCTAACGTTTGGCTGGTAGGTCTGTAGTTTGGCATCGTTGGTGACGCCATTGGCTCCGGGTTTTGGTCGAAGATTGAGCTGCAATTGGCCTACACTCGTAAAGGGTCGGATCATGAACTCGTCGTTGGCCGCTAGCTGGGTGGCGAAAATTGCCAGGGTTATGAGGACGATGTACTTCATGCACAGATTTTATCGAACGGGGGCGGAAGTGGGCAAGGGGGCAGGATTGACTCTGTTGCGGCCTTCGTCGGTCACTACGGGCGGTCGTCTTTGGGGGCGGGGACGGGGACGGAGGCGGAGGCGGGAACAGTGCATTTTTGTGCTACGTCCGTCGGCCACTATGGGCGGTCGCTTCCAGCTCCCCACCTTCACTACGCCTCCGGCTCCGTGACTGCCCTTAGGGGCAGACGGCATTTTGGACTCGTGTCCAAAACGCGGCGTGGCCTCGCCTCGTTCCATTCTCGGTCGCATCACGCTCCCTCGGCCTGCTTAGGCAGGCACATGGAACTCGTTTCGACTCCTGTCTGGTATTTTTGTTAATTTAATCGAATTTAATGGCGCGACCGACAGGAGTCGAACCTGTGACCTAGCGCTTAGAAGGCGCTTGCTCTATCCAACTGAGCTACGATCGCACAATGGTGATTTTGACGTGTCGAGCATATTGCCTCGCCTTTGGCCTTTATGTCAAGCGACTACTCTGGTATGATGTTGAAAAGACATTACATCTATGAAGTTAAATCATGTTCGACCACTCACTCTAGACCAATTATCCCGGCATCTTCAGGCGGGGGGGCCTAGTTTTTTCACCAGTTCAAAAACTTCAACCGTGATTCCCTACGATCAGCTGGAACTTTATTTAGGGTCTCGAAATGGAATGTTGGATTTGGTCGACTTAAGTTTACTTCCGAAAAATGTGGACCTCACCGATGCAACTTTGGATGTTACCGGCCCGATTACTTGGCAAGAAGCACGCGCCTTCGCCCAATCAAAGGGGCGGGAGATTTTGACTTCTCCTACAGAAGAATTGGCGGCCATGCTTGCGGGTATTGCCACTTCGGCCACGGGAGAGCGCTGTTTTGGTTTTGGGTCCCTGCGGGATCAAGTCGCGCAGCTTGAATACTTAGACGGAAACGGGGCCCGGCATCTCCTGCGCCACGATCGCCTGCTCAAAGATCGTCCCGAGTTTGCGGACTCTCATGCCAAAAATATTTTAGAACGTTATCAACATTCTTATACCAGTTATAAAAATTTTAAAAACGCTCCCTTTCCCCGCTTCGAGAGGGAAACGGATTTAATGACCGGCACGGAAGGTCAGCTGGGTGTGATCACTCAGGCCAGCTTTTTAACCCGCCCGGCGACCGAGTCTACCTTCCTCTTTCTTTTGCTGCCTAAATGGGAAACTGATTTCACGCGACACCTGGCGGTTTTTAACTTTGTTCAGAGCAAGAGGAACATGATCTACGCCTGCGAGCTACTCGACGATCAGTCGCTGAATGTTTTACCTGCCCACGAGCGCCCGGGTCGCGCCGGCCAGGATTTGATCTTTCTGGAAATTGACAGCTATCACCTGGATCAGTTCATGGGCGACTTCGCCGACCTTACCGACCTGATTGGTGAGGATAATATTTTTGAAATTTCCCGGCAGAAATGCCGCGAGCTACGCATGCTGGTTCCCCGTGCCACCTTTGAGGCCAACTCGCGCATGGGTGTGATCAAAATGGGAACGGATGTCCAGATGCCGCCCGAGCATTTTTCCTTGCTCCTCGAGTTCTATCGAGAGTGCAGTCAAATAGGCCTGTCCTATAATCTCTTCGGACATTTTGGAGACGCGCACTTACATTTTAACTTCTTGCCAACCAAAGAGCAGATTCCGCTGGCGGAGAAGATGCTTGACCGACTCTACGCCATGGTGGCGAGTTGGAGCGGCTCCCCTTTTGCCGAACATGGCGTCGGCCTGATCAAGCAAAAATATATGCGACACTTCTACCAGAAAGTGCACTTCGAGATGTTTGATTATTTGAAGAAATGCTTTGACCCGAAAAATCAGTTTTTCCCCCTTGGCTTTATGTCGCTCAAGCTGGAGGCGAGGCCATGAGCATCAAGGCCCGCATTATTCGCTCGGACAAGCGGGTTTTTGATTGCCGCCTGGAGGACAGTAAAAAAATCGTCCAGGCCACATCCATGGGCAATCTCCTCAAGGGCGAAACCTCCCTGGTGGTGGGCGATTATGTGGAGGTTGAGTTCGATTCCGATCGCAATGAATATAAGATTATGTCGGCCCATGCTCGTAGAAATGAAATCTTTCGCATTCAGGTCCGCGAGCATCGCAAGCGTGTCACCGCCTCCAACTGTGATCTGCTCATTGCCGTCACCTCGGCCTCCCTGCCCGAATACAAGCGAGGCGTTTTGGATCGCTTACTGGTACGGGCGGCGCAATGGGGCGTGGATGCCTTCGTGGTCTTTAACAAGATGGATACCTATCTCGATCAGTTTGTCATTAACGATGAGGTCGAGCGACTAAAAAATATTAATGGGACCTTCTTTGAAGTTGCCGCGCTTGATCCCCAGTACAAGCCGCGTTTTCTACCCAATGGACTAGACGAGCTGAAACAAAAGCTCCAGGGAAAAACCGCCATCGTCATGGGACAGTCTGGTGTGGGCAAAAGCCGGCTCATCAGTGCCTTGTCCGGCGGTATGGTGGAATTGCCGTCGCTCAAAATCAGCAAAGTCGGGAAAGGATCGCACACCACCACCTGGTCGGAGATTGTGAGTATCGGAGATTTTGAGCTGATTGACTCTCCCGGCATGCGTTCAATTTCAGTTGAGGACATCGCCCCGGAGGATTTGATTCAGTATTTTCCCGATCTTTTTGCTTATGCCTCCCGCTGTAAATTTTCCAACTGTAAGCACAGTGAGAAAATTCCCGGCTGCGCCTTTCATCCCATTTTTCAAGCCGCCACGAGTGAGGCCAAGCGCCTTCTGTCGAGGCTCGAATCATACCAACGCATTATGGAAGAGGTTTCCTCCACGCCTGACTGGCAGAAAAAATGGTAGTCGCTCTTATTTGCGGGAAACGGCGGCCGTCGAATGGGAGAGACAGCGCTCCCCACAACTTTTTAACGCCGCGATGGTAAAAAGAACCTTATATGAAAGTTGCTGCGAGAGAAGTGATGCCCGGGCATTGGATACAAAAACATCAATGAGCGACGGGCCATAATCCAGGCTGGAATCGATGGCAACTTCCACCCGTCTTAACAGCTCCGCATTCATCTCCTCTTGATCCGGCCGAAAAATGTACCCGTTGATGGATAACTCATAGCTGGTGTGGTTGGTGCTCCAGGCCTTGCCGCGAATGGAGTGCCATTCCTCATTGTTGAGGGCCCATGACCTGGGCCTTTCTTGCATGTAGGAACTCCAACTATTGCGTAAAAATTCGTGTTCTGTGAGCGTCCATGACTGATGACCTTGCCCGACAATCTGAGGAAATTGCTCATAAATTGGAGCCAAAAGGGTGATCGTTTCACTTTTTGTATTCCCCAAAAAAGTAATCATGGGAAGGGCGCAAAAACATGAAAAAATTACCAGACATGCCAACCACCGAGAAAGACTCACTGTAAACCTCCTCCAAGAGTGAAAACCCGTATGCACGCTCTCATCGGAAAATTTATCCCTTTTTAAAGGGCCATTTCTTTTTTTTGATCATAAGCCACAATGAACCGAGAAGCATGGTCGCGAGACCAAATACGAATCCTGTGGAGGCGCTGTGGAAAGTAAACTAATCAACTTTGTCGATAAGCGAAAAGAAGTGATCGAGCAAAAAAGACGCAACTTTGAGCGTGTGGTTTTCGACAATTTCCTAGGCGCATACACCGTCTTAGATAAGAACGGTGTTATTTATCCGGTTAAACTTATGGATATTTCTCCCGAGGGTTGCATGATTAGGGTTCCGTGGAGCAAGCGCGAGACTGTTCTTGAAATTGGTCAGGACCTGACCTTGCGCTTTTATTTTACCAAGCAGTCTTTTGTCCCCGCCGTGTGCAAGCTTCGCCACACGGGCGAGTCCATTGAGACCGATGGACAAGCTTATTTAAACTACGGGCTTGAGTTCGATGCCTCGATGTCATCCTACGAAGCCATCAAGGCCTTCGCGGTTTTTCTGATGAAATTTGCCGAGCTTTCCGTCATTGATAGGGGCGACGCCAAAGTCTATTCGCTCTAGAGCGACTTAAGCAGTTTTGCCTTCAGCTCCAAATCCACATCAAAATATTGTTCCAAACCCAGCGCTGTTTCCGATGGCACAAAGTTTTTAATCCATCCCTGATGCACAAAAAAATCGCGGGCATGCACAATGGGAATAAGGGGAATCTGCTCCAGCGCGATCTGGTTCATTTTGTGAAATAGCCCGTTCTGCGACTCGCGCGTGGGAGCGCCCAAGGCCTGCTGATAGAGGCGGTCGAACTCGTCATTTTGAAAGGCCACACGATTAAACGACGCCGGCCAATTGGGACCGTAGAGTAGATCAAAAAACTGCAATCCGGTGGGCACGCCGACAAACCAGGCGAGGTAGAAGATTTCTAGCTTGCCTTTCTGGGCGCGCTCCAGAAGTGTGGCGAAGGGAACCATATCGACCTTGATCTGCACCCCGATCTTGGCCATCTCCTGCTGAAAAAATTCTCCCACCTGCCGCGCCAGGGTGGTATCCCGCACGGTCAAAGTGAGTGTGGGCAATCCCTTGCCTTCGGCAAAACCGGCGCTCGCCAACATTTTTTTTGCCTGCGCCAGAGGCGCACCGAGGAGCGGATTTTGCAAGGGCGTTTCATTGCCGGGAATCCCCGGTGGTAAAACGGTGTGCGCGATTTGAGCCGTGCCATTAAAAAAAAGACGATTAAATTTGGCATGATCAAAGGCCATGAGCATGGCCTGTCTGAGCGCTCTGCTTTTTAAATACGGATGGCGGTTATTAATTCCAAAATAATAGAGGTTGGTGTTTGAATCCGTGATTCCGAGTTTAATCCCCTTGCCTTCCAGTTCGGGGGCCAGTGAGGCCTGGGCGGTGATGGATGAGTCAAAGCTGTCTTTGGGAATTTCCAGATAATCCACCTTGCCCTTCAGAAAATTCAGCCAGGTGGTCTGCGCCTCGTTGATGACGGTGACCACGACCTTGTCCACAAAAGGCACGCGCCGACTCGGATCACCGGGAAAAAACTTTTCCCGAAACTGAAGATTCTTTTCAAACTCAAGGCGATTTTTATGAACCACATTTTTGAGAATAAAAGGGCCGGTCCCCACCATCACTTCCGCCAGATTGTTGTGATAGAAATCCAGCGCCTCCTGCGGTAGGGGTGCCGTCACCGAAACCGTCAAATCATTGAGAAAATAGTGATTGCGCATTTTCAGATTAATCTTGAGAGTGGTCTCATCAAGCGCCGTCACCCCGGAAATCGAACGGGCATAATCTGTTTTGGGCAGCGTCTTTTGCATCTCATACCATTCAGTGAGCCCCGCGATCTGCTTGGCCCAATAGGAGAAATGGGGTGATTGAATATGAGGATCGGCCATGCGTTTAAAGGCCGTCTCAAAATCGGCGGCCACCACCTTCCGAGTTTTACCGGCACCAAAACATTCACAAGGATGATAAAAAATATCGGAGCGTATTTTAAAAGTGTAGACGCGCCCATCGGGTGAAACCTCAGGCATGCCGACCGCCAAATTGGGCAACACCACATAGGGGGCCTGGTAGGGATGGGTTTCCATCAGGGCCTCATAGGATTTGGCCAGCACCAGCAAAGACGAGAGGTCCGTCACAAGCTGGGGATCAAAGTGCGAAATGGGCGTCGAAGCCAGATTGAGGATTTTCTGCGTCAGATCTTCATGGGAAGAACGGGTGCAGGAGGTGCTTACAACGAACAGGCAGACCAGGAGTATTTTCATGCTAGTATTCTGCCTTGAAGAACTGTCTTTTATCTATCAAAATGTCGCCATGAAGATTGCCATCGTCGGGACGGGTCTCTTAGGCATGCAGGCCGCCCTCTTTTTTCATGCAATGGATTGCCATGTGATTCTGCTTGGTGCCGAGAACGAGCGTCCTCTGGGAGGCGAACTGGCGCGTCTAGGTGCCTTCTGCCCCGAGCTGGTCTCTAACGACCCAGACTGCCAGCAGACCTATGCTGAGCTGGCCCACATGTGCAAAAACTTAGGACAAAAGTGTGAAGAGCTGGGCCTCCTGATCAGAGGCCGCGTCACCCTTATCCGAAAATGCACCCTCACGCTTGCCGGCCCCCTGATTGGCGACGCCCGAATGCGCGACCTCTTCCGCCTGCACTACCGCCGTAGCACCTACGAGAGCTTTGTGGATGCGGATGTGGTGATCGATGCCCGAGGCCCCGGTCGGCCTTGCGGTCTCTCGCTGGATGGGGCGCGGGCGCTGGGCGAGAGCGATATAAAATCCTCCAAACTTATTTATGGCATTCCCGGCCCCGAGCAATGGCAAGAGATTGAGCGTGATTTACCGAATATGCCCGACCCGATTCGTGTTTTAATCTGTGGAAGCGGAGAGACCAGCGCCTGTCTTTTTCTCAGATGGGTGCAAGTTTTAAAAAACTCTTCCAAAGCTCTTTCGTTGGTGGTGCTCTCCGATGAGCAAAAATTTTACGGGCAGCTTAAACAAGATGAGTATTTCCGTCCCAAGCTTGAGGCCGCCATCAACTGGGGCCATGAGAATTATCAAAACGCCTATGCAAAATATGGACAAGACTTGAAGGCCTGGGAAGCTCTTGAAGATTATGTCCAGGCCAAGGTCCCAAAACCTGTTCCGCCCCGGTTCCAAATCGAATTTATTGGGGAGGCCCACGTCCAGGCCATCGATGCGCCGGTTGATCGCAAAGACCTATTCCTCACCTATGATACTGTCCGCTGGGATCATGGCGAGCTGATTAATAAAGGTCCTTTTACCATCGGGGCCGATCTGGTTTTTGTGGCGACCAAGCGTTTTCCTGCTCAAGATTGCTCGGTCATCCTTCTGCCCGATGAGCCGGGTCACTATCATTTGCGCGCAAGTCCCCCTTTAAAAAATGGTCTTCTCAACATAGAATTGATAAAAAGAGACCTTTCTCGCTTTTTTCACCGTGCATAATGTTAAGGAACTCCATGCGTGCTGTGTTGCATGTTTTTTTCGTGTTTACCTTTCTACTTGCCGTAGTGTGGGCATGCACGAGCACCAAACAAAATTCCGGAAGCGGAAATAATCGACGCGCACTCGATGCCTATTACATTCCCAGCGATGTGGTTAAATATCTGCTGCCCGAAGTTCCCACCTGGGCCAACATCTCCCTGTCTGGATCATGCCACCGCCAGGAAAGCATTCGCTATTTTGATGTCAAGGAAGTGAATGGCTCCTACAGCGTTTCCTATTTTGATATTCTCGAAGCACAGATCAACTTTAATCAGGAAAAGCAAAATGTCCTGCGGGTGGCGCGACTTGCCCCGGATATGCCTGCCGACTCGGTGTCGGGACTTCCGCCGCGGCAGGAAGAGCTGTTGTTTTACCAGGCCCTCGATCGCGCCCAGGCCAAGTTTTACTCGTTTAAGGTTCCGACCTTCAAACGCATTAATCTTCTATGGATTGATTCGCTTTTAGTGTGGACAGAAAAGATCCCGACGCTCCAACCTCGCGTGGCCAAGATCTTACTCAATCATGATTGGGCGGTATCCGGTCATCCCGTGATTTTTTCCTTTTGTCTGACCTCATTGGACTTAGAAAAAATTCTCGAACAGGAAAAGGTGGCCGATCATAATATTCGAGTGCTCGGGTCTGAGGCCATGAGCCCTTACCGCCCTGATTTGCAGATGGGCACCGGTGCCAAACTCTATTTAGAAGGATTTTTTGCCAAAGAGCAGGAACTGCATCTATATTCACGAGGTAAAAAATGGCCCCTGGAACTCGAGGGCCAGGCGACAATTCACGATTTTTAAATCTCAAAAAGGAGACATGTATGTTTGGAGCTGACATAAAAAAAATTGACTACAAAGAGGAAAAAGAAACTCGGCCCAAGGCCAAATTCAAAACCACCTTAGGTGAGTTCACCATCGAACTGTTCGCCACAGAATGCCCCGAAACAGTTTGGAATTTTATTAATTTGGCCGAAGGTCGTCAGGAAACTTCCAGGAAAGGTCCTTTCTATGATGGCCTCAAATTTCACCGAGTCATCGAAGGTTTTATGCTTCAAGGCGGCTGCCCCACCGGAACAGGAACCGGAGGCCCGGGCTATCGTTTCAAAGATGAGTTCAATCCAAAATTGCGTCACGACAAAGCGGGAATCTTATCCATGGCCAATGCCGGCCCCGGCACCAATGGCAGCCAATTTTTTGTCACTCTCGCCCCGACTCCCCATCTCGACGGTCGCCACACGGTCTTTGGCCGCGTGATCGAAGGAATGGATGTGGTGAAACAAATCGGCAGCGTGGAAACCGGTGCTCAGGATCGCCCTAAAAAAGATGTGATTATCGAAAAAGTCACAATAGAACGAACTGCGGTCTAACATTCCATCTGGATATGTTTTATTTGAAGTTGGACAAACTCTTTGCCCTTCCAGCGATTGATTCCCAGTTCGAAGTCTATAATGGGAGCGGCGTTGGGACGTGAGGCATAAGTTTTAAAAATTTCTTCCGGATGAATGGCCTGCCATTTCCCAATGTAGTTGAAGCTCACGCCTTTTAGGTGATGGGTGGGATCAGACTTGCTCACAAGACTCCATTTTACATGGACATCTTTCATGAGCTCATAGGATTCAATCTTGAGATCCCGCACGCGAAAGGTGGGGCGCTCATTGCCGTTACCGAAAGGCTCCAGCATTTCCAGGTCGCGGGCCAGCTTGGCGCCGATCTCGTGGGCCTTAACTTCCAGATCAAAAGTTTCGCTCTCGGTTCGAAGTAAGGGCGGAAGGGTGCGCAGAATTTTTTTGAATTCCTGCGTGAAGGCGGACAAATTTTCTTTCTTAAGCGACATTCCGGCAGCGGCCTTATGGCCCCCAAAACGCACGAAGTGATGGGACAGCTTTTGCAAGATTTCAAAAATATTTAAGTCCCCGGCGCTGCGGGCGGAACCCTTGAGTAGCCCCTCTTCCTGGGCATTGGTGAACACGATGGCGGGAACCTTGAAGGTATCGACTAATTTTGAAGCGACAATTCCAATGACACCTTCATGCCAATCTGCGGAGTAAGCGATGGAGGCCACGGGGTCATCACCTTCCAGCTCGCGAATCATTTGCTCCCGGGCCAGCTCAAAAACCCCGGCCTGAATCATCTTCCTTTCTCGGTTGGAAATATCCAGCTGGTTATAACAGAGGAAGGCGCGGTCAGAATCTTCCGCGATGAGCAGCTCCAGCGCCTTCTCCGGATGCTCCAGGCGGCCCTTGGAATTAATCATGGGGCCGATATAAAAACCGCATTTTTCGCTGAGAACTTTGCCCGCCGCTCTTTCTTCCGGGGTGAAAAAAGAACGCAGACCAGAGTAGCAGGAGTCGGCCATCTGCTTTAAACCATGGCGCACTAACTTCAAGTTATTGGGGGTCATGGGGGCGAGATCGCAGATTGTTCCGATCGCCACAAATTGCAAGAGAGGATAGAGGCTGGGAATGACCTTGCCCTGTCCTTCCAGAATTTTTTTAATTTCCAAGGCCAGACAAAAGGCCACGGCAACTCCCGCCAGAGATTTCAGAGGTGAATCAGGGGCCTCATCACTTCGATTGGGATTGATCACGGCGAAGGCGACAGGCAATCCTTCTTTGGCCTCTTTGTGATGATCGGTGATGATCAAATCCAGATTCACCTCGCGCGCCCGAAGAGCCGCATCGTGGGCTGTGATCCCGCAATCGACCGTGATTAAAACTTTTATATCCCTTTTCACAGCAGCATCGATATTACTTGGATGAATTCCATATCCTTCGACAAAGCGCGAAGGCTGAATCAGCTCAACAGGAATGTTCAGCATTTTGAAAAAGAAATAGAGAAGAGCGCAGGCGGTGGTGCCATCCACGTCGTAATCGCCATAGATGCCGATTTTTTCTCCCGCTGCCACGGCCAGAACGACCCGCTGGGCGGCCTTGCTCAAATCTTTGAGCTCGCTTAGGTCACTTAATCTTTTTAAATCCCAAGATAAAAATTCGGCCACCCCTTGCGCGCCTTTATAACCGCGCCGTTCGAGCAGGGCCAGAAGTGTGGGATGGAGGTCTATTTGTGGATGGGAGGTGGTTTGGGGTTGCATGTCGCCTCGTTTTTTTCAGTCTGGCACGGACATGCTAACTTTGTCTTTGTAATTTTTAGTCCCAGACTGCAGCCAACCCCTTGATTACGTCTTCGGCGTCAACTTCTGAGGACTCTTGAAAGAGATTTTTATATTCTTGCGTGGTTTTGGCTTCGCCTGAGGTCGCGTACATGAGTGGTAAAAAGGATTTGGAACATTTTTGACAGCGCTCCAATTCCTTGACCGACTCATTAGCATGACCACACTTGTGACATATTCGTAAAAGGTATTTTTGGTGGCCTGCAATTTTCTTGTCGAGCTTCATCGCAAACTTCTTCGGCACGCGGCAAATTATCATGAGGAAAAAGTTGCCAATAAAAAAACAAGGCCAACTTAATTAGTCGGCCTTGTTTGGATTATCAGTAAGTTATAAGAGACTATGAGCCAAAGCTGAAGAAGGGTGATCCGCCTTGATGTCTATTTCCGTAACCGCGCATCACTCCGCTATAGTAATCGCCGTAAGGACTTCCCTGCTCGCCCATGGTGTATGGTGAAGGTCCTGGCATCGAGTAATATCCACCCGGATTGAATCCGCCAAAAGAATTTCCGCCACTTCGATTCATTAACAGCTGGCTCATTAAAAGTTGCATCATAAATTGGTTATCAGCACCGCCGCTATTTAACGGATTGGTGAGCATCATCCCTCCCATTCCGCCCATCCCCATGCCGCCCATTCCACCCATTCCCATACTCGCAGATTGCATCATCATATAGCGGAACATGGTGGTCATACCGGTCATGCTGCGTTCAAATTCTTCCTGCACTTTGGCCAGCTCGGCCTTATGTTTGGCTTCGGCCTCATCAGCTTTCTTTTTGAACTCGGCATCTTTTCCGCTGATGATTTCATCTTTTGCTTTGACTTCGGCCAGGACTTTCTCTTTATCTTTAATCAGGGATTGAACATCTAGGCCCAATTTTTCCAGGTCCTGTTTTTGCTTACACATGTCCTGCACCAACTTCTGGCGATCAACTGTGTTTTGGGCAATGGTGCGATCGCGCTCAGCGATAGTTGCATCTTTTTCAGCAATTAACTTTGTGAGGGCGTCAATCTTAGTGGTCAGCTCGGCAATATTGGTTCGGGCCGCAGCCAAATCTTTCTCGGCCAATTCAAGTTTGGCACGAAGTTCGGTATTGGCGGCGAGAGATTCCTCGAGGGCCTTAATTTTTTCTTTCAGGGAAGCATCACTCACGCTCAAGCTTTGAATCAGAGCATCTCTTTCCGTCGTAATGGCCGTTCGGGCGGCAGTTTCGTCGGCCAGTGCTTTATTCGCGATAACAAGTGCCGCATCGACTTTTTCTTTTTCGGCCCGCAAAGTTGCGTTGGCGGTTCCTGCTTCTGCCAGTTGTCTTTCCACATCGGCCTTGGCCTTTTCCAGCTCGGCCTTATCGCTTTCAAGTTTTACAATTTTGGCGGTCTTAACATCGGCGTCCGCTCGATGAGCTTCGATCTGGGCCAATAAATCTTTATTGGTCTGGGCCTGGGCGACGATTTGATCTTCAAGGGTTTTCTTATCGGCGGTTAATTTTAGGCGTTCCTCTTCCAGCTTGGCACGTTCAGTTGTCAAAGCTGCGGTGGCCTGATCGGCGCGGGATTTTTCAGCAGCTAGATCAGCTTCAACCACTTTTAAACGATTATCCAGCTCCACCAGCCGCGCACCTCGATCATTGTGCTCTTTAACCAGGCGATCAATTTCAGCTTGCTTGGCCTGAAGCTCGGCGGTGTTATGGTAAATGGTAATAATATTAATTGAAACGGCATTCACTGTGGTATTGCCGGTTGCGGGAGCGGGCTGACCATCCTCACTCGCGATTCCACGGAAAAGCTTGGATGTATGGTGCTCGGATTGTAAGTCATAAACAGAGTTAAAGGTCGCCCCCACAGCAAGCGTAAGCATGGCTATCAAGGGAACAGTTTTTTTCAAGCTTGGCGTTCTCATGGGGTCCTCCCAAAAAAGTTATAAAAATAACAGTCAGTCTGCCCAAGTCACTTCAAGAAGTGTGCCAACCGTCTATGGCAGGGGGTGACATGTAATCTTGGCAGGTTAGGTGCCAAGAAAAGTGGTGCCGACAATAATTGCTACAGATAAATTGGGCAGGTGTTAGAAAAGTAACGGCCTTATAAGGCCAGGGCCTGGCAAGCCTTCTCTTTAAAACGACGATTGACAGCACTCAAACAGGCCGACTCAAACAGGTCGTGGGCCTTCTTGGAATCTCCCAGGGCCTGATAGGCAAGCCCGCGGTAATAACGATACTCAACGACATTACTCTCGTGCAGACCGCGTTCACGCTCCGACCATGCTAAAACTTTGCGCCAGTCAGTCAAGCCGACGAAAGAGCGCAGAATACCGGCGGTGCTAGATTGTTGCAAAATAGGAACTTCACTATTTTCATTAAAGACCAAGGTGTAGTAGCGCAAGGCCTTGTTGTAATCCCGGGCGGAAAGATAAAGTCCGGCCAGCTTATAGCGAACGCCCGCCACATTGGTGCCATATTCAAAACTCGGAACCTCACTCAGCACACGTTCGTAATTTTTAATCAGCTCTCGCTCATCTGAAGTTTCGGAATAAACATCTAAGGAGAAGGCGATGCTCAAACCAAAGTCCAGAGTTCGAGGAAGATTGGCTTGAGTGACTCCCAGCTGAAACTGGCGCATGAGTTCCGCCGAGGCCTTTGGTTTCGTCGCAGGATTTGCCCAGTTGGCGATGGCCTCGCGGCTTGCGCGCGATAATGCTTGGAATCGATTGGCCACATAGTGTTGGGAAAAGAGCAAGGCCTCTCTCAAGAATATTTCTTTGGAAAGCCCGGTAGACTGCTCAATCGCCTCATAGATCTCTTTTCCTTCCAGCACCAAAGAGAGCACGCGATGATCGGCGGCATACTTGTCATGCAGGAAGGTGTAGGCCAGGGCATCTTCATAATAGTCTTCCAAATTATGCGGACCTTCCAGACCATTGAGAAGGGCCTCTTTCTCACCGGACCATTGGCGATAGAGCGCGCGACGCTCCTTATGGGCAAGCTGATTCATTAAATAGACAGCGCTTCCTTCCCTCGCCCATTTTGGCAAACGGCCATAGGTTCCGAAGCTCATGTGCTTTCTAAAATAAGCATGAACTGTTTCATGGCAGACGGTTGTCTCGAGATCGGCCTGGCCGCTTAAGAATGGATAAGGGCTGAAGCTCATACCTACAAAAAAGGAACCATGAGTTTCCGCAAAGCCGTCAAACGTCTCCGCTTCGATCTCACTGATCACGTCCACATTCAAGAGCTTGGGAAATCCATGGCGATTGCGTTTCCAGGTTTTTCCAAAACTCTTCTCAAGTTTCTCCATACAAAGCGGGATTAAGGTCTTGATTTGCTTTTCTAAATCCTTAATTTTTGCTTTTGTCACGGTTTCCATAGGAGTTGCAGGAAAGTTGTCCTTCCAAAAGGCAAAGGTCGATCCACAGGTAAAAACAAAAATTAAGACAAGGATGCGGGATAATGTCGTCATAAGCGCGCATATTATCCATCATTTTTGAAGTGAACACACAAATCGTGTAAATATTACTGTTTCATTCCCTTTGTGCGAAAGCGGTAGTAAAGCAAAATTACTTTCAAGGCCTGTCTTTCCAAGAAGATTTGCGCCACCAGATAATAGAGCCTGAAAAAATGATTAATTCCGACATGACCCATGATCAGAATCGCCAGACCCAATCCCATGCACTCTAGAAAGAAATTCTGCCCCTGAGAAATAAACACGCGGTCAATCAAACCGCACAAAAAGATGCCAAGACCCAAAAAGGCCATCGCCCCTCTAATGGTGGGGTAAATGTGCATCTCGGCTTCTCGTAAAACCTCATCGCGGTCATTGCCCCGGCCACGTTCGGTATCAATGGAGCGCGAGACCAAAAGGACACCGGCGAGTGTGGCCCACATGGGAAGTGCCATGGGCCATAATGAATCGAGATGAAAAGATGAATGGGCGAGAACCTTCACAAAAGGATAGGCGGCAGAACTGATCATCCCTAAGGACAGCAAGATTCCGGCGCGATAAAAAGAGTTGAGATACAAGGCCAACACGATAAATAAAAAAAGCAGGGCAAACGGGCCGTTGCGTTTAAAATCATGAAACTGGGAAGCGAGATAGGTGCTAAAGGGCGCTTGAAGGGTGCCGTCGTCCGAACTCTCTGTCAAAGGTAGCGAGTGTCTGCTCTCTGTCTCTGAACGAGAACTTTTTTCGTTGCGGCGGTCGAGCTGCGAGCGAAAAATATAGGACTCCTCGGCGGTCAAATTTTGACTGGTTATGATCGATAGGGGAAGTGCTCCCTTCTCTTTGCGCGTCAGACTGAGCTTGGAAAATTCAAAGGCATCCAGGGTCGGCAAGGTAACATTGATGTTAAAATCCACGGGACGCATTACTGACATGTTGGCCTCTGAAAAGAAATCTGCCAGGGCGAATTTAAAACTGGTGAGGTCAACTTCAGGAAGGAGCGACAATCCCTGGGGAGTGACCTCCCAATGGGCCAGCCACTCAAAAACTAAACTTTTTACCGGTGAGATCTGCCAAATTTTGTCGGAGGTCACAGTGTCGGGTTTTTGCTGATACATCATGACGTCACCATGGCCGCGAAAATGCGTGACCATGCGGTGAGAGAAGGGATTTTTGATTCCGTAATTCATCAAACGCCAGGCGACAGGAGACAGAAGAAAAAGGATGATGACAACATAGCCAAAGAGGGCCGAAGTTTTGATCGTAAATTTCCCCGCATGGGCGGTGGAGGTCAGCTTTTCACCGGATTCAACCACCCACCTGAGGGGCGCAAAAAGTGCCAGAATAACCAGGGTCAGCAGCGTGAGGGGAACACCGTAGATAAAAAAGCGCAGGGTAATAAATTGTGCAATCACATTGATGTCGGTGAGAAGCAGAGGCAGCATCAGCACCAGCAAACTTCCAAGAAGGATCGCCACGGTAGGTAAATATTCCGCCAAGGTAAATAAAACCGCTTGGGTTATCTCGCGACGAATATAGGTGTGAAGCTTGGATGGGAAATAGTAACTGCGAATCCGACCCAAGAGCACAATCCAAAAAAATGAGGTCAGAATAATGGTGAACAGCAGAGCGGGAAAGTCGATCAGGGAGATTTCTTTTTCCAGCAGAGTTATCCAAAAAGGATAATGCAAAAGTAAGATGGCATCGAGGACCAGAAAGCTCAGCTGTGCTTTGAAGTGTTTGAAAATAAAATGGCCGGCGAGCAGCTGCAGGAGAATAAGCGCGATGACAGAGAGAACCACGCGCTTCAGACCGCCCAGGAAGGCGTAGACAAAAGGATAGGAAATTTTATAATCCTTGAAGGAACTTTTGGCCCAGAAGAAAAATCGGACCACCGAGACTTCCGAATGGTCTAGCCAAACTTTCACCGTTTCAGGCATGGCGGCAGGAATAAGGGAAACTTTGGCCACGTCACCGAGGCGAATCAGAAAGGTTCCTTTAGCCCCGATAACCACACTTTCAACTTGGGCCACGGACTTAAAGGTTCCGCTGACAAAATAAACCATATCCTGCTTCGCCCCTAAGTTGTAGGTGAAGCTATTAATTTTCAATGCCTTCCAGACAGAATCAATTCCCAGACCATGCTGGAGAATTTTATCCAGGTTGGGAACGATTTCAAAATGTGGCCTTAAACTTTCATCACTCAGGCCCGGCTCCATCTCGCGAATGGATTTTTTGTACTTGGAAAATTTCCGAGACAGATCCTCAATTTGAACTGCGGTGGGATTGTGGACAACAAGATCGGGGTAATTGCGCTGCTTAACCGCAGTGACGATCACGCGCTTGGCTTCGCCCGGCAGGAGAATTTTGAGGCGATCGATTTTTTCCTGAATGAAGAGGAAAGTGGTGCCTTCCTTCGTATTGGCCTTAAATTTTAAATTGAGAACCGCCTGCTCATGGGAGGTTGCCGACTCTAAAACCAGCAGCGCCGGCAGCCCGTTCATAACCTTTTCGGCCACGATAGTTATCTTTCGTTCCACTTCCTTGGCCACCATTCCCGGCGCTTCAATCGTGATCGCGTATTCCAGGTAGGGCGACTCTGGCATAATATTGAATTTGAAGTTGGAAAAGAAAATGGCCAGAACCACCGGGAGGATCAGGGCGGTAAAGACTACGCGGCGAGAACGGGCGACTTGAGTCAGATATTTTAAAATCATACAATCATTTCCGTTAGAGGCCAGTGGAAGAATAGCAATCCGGTTGGCACGCCTTTATTTTTTTTGAATTCTTTCACGACGACTTTAAAGCGTTCAAGCTCGATCTCATTGAGCAGCATCAGGAGCATCTCATTATTACCCGGCCAGGTGACACTCCCCTCTTTCTTACCCTGATTGCCGGAGCCATGCAGGCCCTTAAAGTAAGTGTAATTTATAATCTCCGCCAACTTCATAAGAGTGAAGACTTCCTCGGACAGTTCAGAATCAAACACCAACATTAATGCTTTCATTGATTTTCACCATTTTGTTTGGGAAGAAAATATTCGATCGTCATGGGAGTTACGCAAAGGGAAAAGAAGGTTCCCGTGATCATTCCAAAAATATTAACCACGGCCATGCCACGGTAAAGCTCACTGCCCTCACCCCCGACGAGCAAGGTGGGGAGCATGCCAAAGATGGTGGCAAAACTGGTCATCAGAATCGGTCGGGTCCTTTCGCCTACCGCCTCGACAATCGCCTGCGTGTTGCTCTTCCCCTCTTCCAGCTTCTGATTGGTGGCCTCCACCAGAAAGATACCGTTATTCACAATAATCCCTACCAGCAAAATCAACCCCACCATAACCGAGGCATTCAGGGTTTCATGCATGATGATGAGTCCGATAATGGCACCACCTAAGGCCAAGGGAATGGTGCTCATGATGATCACCGACTGGGTGACCGATTTAAACTGCAGCATCAAAATGGTAAAAACAATTAAGGCAGAGAGACACAAAGCTTGAATCATACTGGCGAAACTTTCGTTCATGGTTTCCATTCCACCGCGGGGAGAAATTTTGGCGGTGGGGATGCCCAGCTTTTGGGCGATCTCGGTAATCTGCAAATCGATTTCGCCCAGGGTTGCATCTTTTAATTTAAAATAGAGCGAGGAAAAGCTTTCATTATTGAGTCGATTTAAGAGCGACTGGGTTTTTCCAAAAGATACGTCATAGAGATCACTTAAAATCGCCGTTCCCTTTTCTTTTACATGCAGGGGAAGATTGAGGAGCAATCCAGAAAATTGAACGGACAAGTCCACCGGCCGGTCAATATTAAAGCGCCCCAGATCAGATAAATCGACCTTGTGTAAGGGGATTACAATCTGGGCGAGGGATTCAATCTCATTGGAGCCCAAAGCGTGAGTCAGAATATGCTCAGGATTGAGCTGGGTTTCGGTCATGCTATAAAAATCATCGGTCAGACATTCAGAAATTTTTCCGCCCTGACACAAAAACGAGATGAAATCATGGCGCTGCTGAGTACTCAGCTCTTCCGATACAAAGATCAAACCATCATAACCCATGGCCTCACCGGTGGGAGCGGGACCGACCGGCAGGATGTGGAGACGCTCTCGCTTTAAATCTATCTTTCCAAGTCTGCCCTCAAGCTCTTTTAAAGGTAGGGAACTTTTTAATTCAAAAAGCGCTTCGATACCATTGGCACCTTTCTTGGTAATCGCCCAATTAGAATCGGACCAGGAGGACAAGGTCTTAGCGATAGTTTTCATGGCGGCATCACCGGTGGAATCAAAGGCCCGGCGATCAATAGGGTAATCCAGCGAGTAAACGCGACTGCTCACCATGGGAAGAAATTCGGTTTTGGGCATAAAGACCAGCATCCCCAGGCAAATGGACACGGCCAAAAGCGAGACGCCGAGCTGTCGAATTGGTTTTGCACGACAAAAATCCTGCAGCTGATGGGAATATTTCACGGTAAAATCCACGATGGTCGGACCCACGGAAAATATAATTTCGCTAAAGCGATTAGGTTTGGATTTTCTTCCCAGCACCTTATAACAAAGCCACGGCACCAAGCTGAAAACGGCCAGGAGTGAGAGAATCTGGGTGGAAACAACCGTAAGGGCCAAGTCAGAAAATAGCTTGCTGGTAATATTTTTCTGCATGGCAATCGGCAAGAGCACCCCGGCCGAAGCCAGGGTGGACGAAACAATTCCCAGGCTGACATCCTTGACCCCGTTGACACAGGCCTTATAGAGATCGACCCCGGCCTGAACTCGACGAGTGACCGACTCCAAAATAACGGTTGAGGCGTCCGTGATCATGCCCACCGCCAAAGAAAAACCATTGAGACTAAAGAGATTGATGGAAATCCCAAAAAACTTCATGGCCAAGAGTGAGCCAATTAAGGAAGTGGGAAAAATTACCGAGGCCACCAGCACGCCGACGGGAGAGCCCAGAAAGAGCATGAGAATAAAAGAGTTCAGCGCCAGTCCGGCATAGAAGTTGCTGAGCACACTATCCTGCCCTTCGCGAATTTTGTCCGCCTCATTGTAGATAACTTTTTGGCTGAGTCCTGGAATGTCGCTAAACTTTTTTAAAATCTTCTCAATATTGGCGACGATGGACAAAGTGTCAGCACCGGCTCCTTTTAAGGCCTCGATAATCACTGCGGGCGAGTCACCGTTCATAAGGACTTTGACTGAACCTTCATTATGTTTGATCGTGGCAAAATGTCCTAGCGGAACCTTTTTTTTGGTTTGCATGGAAACAACGGGAAGATTGGCAAGCTGGGCCTCGTTCTGGATATTATTGGTGAGAAGGTGGTCGAAAGATTTTCCCTTCAGGTACAAGTTGAGATTCCAAAATTCTTTGGCCGACTTGACGATATCCCCTGAGTTAACGCCGGCGCGGGCCATATCCTCCGGCCGAACTTCCGCGACCATTCCGTTGGCCACATCACCGGAGACAATAACCTGGGCCACACCAGCGATTCGCTCAATTTCAGGCGCAATCAGGCGGGCCTTTTCGGAAATATCCTGAATGGAGTTTCCGTACAGGGCCACACGGAAAATAGGATTATTACTTGGCCGATGCAGAATAAAAATCGGATCAAGTGTGCCAGGCGCACGAGGGGCATTATCCACAATCTGGCGTGCCTTGCGCAGGGCCTCTTCTGGGGAAAAATCCCACTTGTAAAAAATAATCAAGATCGCCTTTCCGTCTTCGATCATGCCTTCCACACTGGTGATCTCTCCGGTCTGGAGGAAGGCGCGCTCCAGCGGCGCCACAACCTGTGAGGCAACCTGATCTTTCGGCATCATGGGCGAAGGAATAATAACGGCGACGGCGGGAATTTCAATGGAAGGAATAAACTCATTGGCGATATACGGCAAGGTAAAATAACCTGCCAGAAGAATCAGCAGATTGATACTAATAGTGAAAACGCCTTTCCGTATAAATGCTTCGATCATAGGATTAGAGAATCTTTTTTAAGCATGCCTGATTATCAGAGATAAAATCCACCTTCCAACCAGAGGTGTACTGATTCACATCTTTAAGCAGCACGACCTGATCACAGTCCGAGAGTCCAAGACTCACGCTGACGGTTAGAACCTGTCCGATTATAATATCTTTTTTCTGAAGAACGCTGGAGAGCGCCACCACGGAACCACTCTCGGGATCGACAATGGGTGAAATTTTCTCGAGAGTTCCAAGGGATTCTGTTCCTGAAGCCAAATTAAGACTGGCACCTTGTTTCAGTTGCTGCGCCTGAGAGGGTGACAGGCCAAACTCCAAGTAGAGCTGTCCATCATCCACCACTGTAATAAGCGGCATCCCGGGAGAGATCGCGGCCCCCAGAGTGACATGCACCTTGGCCACCTTGCCATCGAGGGTGTTGTTATAATTTCTTACGGTATCCCTCTCGAAAACCTGCATCAGCTCACTGCCCTTTTTGACCTGATCACCGACCTGATTAAATATTTGATTGACCAGTCCTTGTCCGATGGCGACCACGGTACTCATTTTTTTGGGTTTAACAATGCCATAGATTAAAACCTTCCGCTCCAGCTGAGACGCAGCTTCAGAGACGAAGAACGGGAGCCAGGCACATAAGGAGAGAACGGCTACAATAATTTTACTTCTCATTCTTGTACTCCACTTCTTTGACAGAAACTTTGTTAAACTCATTGGCCTTAATGGCCAGATTTAAAATGGCTTGCTGATAATTTTTATTGGCCTGATGGGCCTCAAGCTGGGCATTGGCCCACTCAAGACTTAAGAGTGACTCTTCAAGACCGGTACCGGCACCGCTATTGCGAATAATTTTAGTCTGCTCCAGCTTGTGCTTTTTTTCTTCCGCGATGGCATTCTTCAGGGCGTACTCGGTCTTGGAGGTCATGGAATCAGTGTAGAGCTTAGCAATGTAGATCATATTTTTTTGCACCTCAGACTCTTTACGCTTGATCGCCATTTGGTGGGCCAGGGAGGCCTGAGCGCGCCGGGCACTGCTTTGAAAACCGTCGAAGACATTAAAGGTAAAAACCACACTCGCCCGATAATCATCGGAGGGCTCTTCCCCTTTAAAACCACCCGACTCGGAGTAGGACGAGGTCAGCATGATCGAGGGCACCCAGGGCCGCTCCCAGGAGGTCGACTCCTTGTAGCCACGATAGGTATCAATGGCCAAATTCATATTCTCGATTTCGTAGTTGTCCCGTTGATACTTGTCCTGAACTTTGGCCAGCGGAGGAAGTTCGTAATGAACCTTAATCGCGGGAGTTTTTTCCAAATCCTCGGGTTTCAGTCCTGGTACCAAATCTTTCAACGCCTCTCGCGCCATGATTAGTCCGCCGTCAAGCCGCGCTTTCTGATGTTCCAATTCATAATATTTGGTATCGAGCTGGAGCTGATCTCCTCTTCCATACAAACTTTGTGAGCGCTGACGTTGCTCCCGCATTCGCCCCATCACCTGGCTGGCGCGATCAAGGCTGCCTTGCATATCCCGCATGGCCGAAATCTCCAGCAAGAGCTGGTAAAGCTGGGCGCGTTTTTCAAGGGCGGCGGCGGTGTTGCTGAGTTCCGAGGCACGCAAGGTATTTTGGGCGCTATTCACGTTGGCCCTGATATTAAACCGGGAAAAAAGAACATAAGACAAGCTGAGGTCCGAGGTCCATGAGTCACGCTCCACCACCACCGATTGGGAGGTGCCAGTGGACCCGGCAATGGCCGGACCGCCGCCCACGCCAGGCGAGCTGGTGGAGGAATACGGATTCACGGTCGACTCTTGATCTTTGCCGGTGGAGACACCGGTGTTAATTGAGAGTGACGGAAAATATAGGGCCTTCGTACCCGTCACCTGCTCCCGATCGAAACCGAGTTTATATTCGCTCAATTTCAAATCGGCGTTTTGCTCAAGAAGCTGCTGCTCAATTTGCTTAAGGGTAATACCTTGACTTTCACTTATGCACAAAAAAAAGATCAGCGGCAATCCATACTTCATTTTCATATTAATTCCCCGGCCGAGTTTCATCGAGATTGGGCGCTACCGTTTCCATCGTGAGTGCCATGGCCTTCATCAGCTCTCTGACTGTGGAATTCTCGCTTCCCAGCTGAATCTCCACCCGGCGACCGGCCTGATGAAAGCGCCGATGGGTATCCACCATCAGTCGAATGCACTGAAAATTCAGAAAGGGACAACCCTCCAAATTAATCAATAGATTTTGAGTGGCGATGCGATCGAGCATTTCCAACTCGTGGGCGAATAACGGATAAGTATAATCGTCAATGTCACCCAACACCGTGAGTGCAATTTTGTCTTCATGACGATGCACAGTCATGCGCATGCTGAATCCTTAAGTTGGCTTGTTTATTAAGAAATTTTAGACACTTTGGGGGTGAATAGAAGAATGAAAAAACTGCCTCTCGAAATTACTTATTAGTTGAGGCAGGAACTCGACCGGAAGTACTTTTCTCAGGTAGCTGGGCCACGCCGCGCGCGACTCCGTCGCCCACTCGCATAGCGGCACGCTCAAGATTAGAATTCATCCCTTGGGCCAGGGTGCTCATATATTTGCGACCGGCGCCGCGTGAGAAAAATGCTAAAAGTTGAGTGCGTTCTTCGGCGTTCAAATCTTTATAGGTGAAGGCCAGCACCAGAACCACGCTGGGGGCCATCTGTTCCGAGAGATGCTGACGAATGGTGAGAAGACGCTGATCAATTTCAAAAATATTCATGCGCTTTTCTTCAGGCAAGAGTCCATTGAAGCCAGTAATCAGACCAAGACTGACAGAACTCATTGTGTCCACCATGATCTGAAGCGCCTGTGTTTCCCGCGCCAGCTTTGCCGCAAACTCAAGCAGGTCCCGATCCGGTGTCTTGTTATCTTTTTCAAAGGAGTCGATGTAGGTGCCAAAAGCATCCTGGCCTTGCTGCGTATCCATGAAGCCTTCCATCAGATAGGCCTTGCGCCCCAGCGGTTTGTCATACCATTCAAGAACCGCCAGCTTATCCTGACGATTGAGCTTCAAGGTGACTTCATCTTCCATATTTTTTATCAAGCGCTTCGGATCAAAGGCCTCGCGAAAACTTTTGACCATGAGTTCAAAAACCTCAGGCTGTGACGCGAATTTTTCCCGCTGTTTCTCCAGCCCTTCATCTAATGATTTCGGCAAGGACGTGAGCGTGGTTGAAATTCCGCTCCGTTCAATCAAGAGCGCGGTCAATTCCTGATCACTTCGTTCGTGAAATGGCTTCGAGGCACATCCCGAGAGCATCAAAACCGTCGCGAGAAGAAGGAGGAAGCTAACCTGTAAACGTGTGACCGCCATAGCGTGTCCTTTGTGTATTAGTTAGGCCTCCCTGCCTTGTGTGAAACGTTTCGGTCAAAAATAGACAAAACTTGAGCTTGACGCTCGGATGGATGCTAAGTCGTAATTTCAATGCTATATTGATGGAGTTTACAAAAACGGGGGTGCCATGGTTTCGACAAGGCAATCTTAGGTTTTGTGGGCGTGTCCAGGTTGATCTCCAGGCCCTGGTCAAAAGGAGATCAAATGTATGTGCAGACTCTTATGAGTCATATGCTCTAGCCGCCTAGTGCGTTTCTAGACATTGAGGGGGTAGCCCCGAGAAACAGAAGCTACCAAAGCTGTGGAGGCATCAGTCTAACTTGCCTCTGAGGATCAGCCGGGCCACCTCATAAAAAAAGCACCGGGGTTCCCAAAGTGCACGCAACTTCGGTGGCCTTGTTTGCTGGCGATAAATGCAAACTACACACGTAGTCCGCTCTACCAATGATGTTTTGGACGTGGGTTCGATTCCCACCACCTCCACCAACTTTCCCAAGAAAAATAACCACCGCAAGGTGGTTTTTTTATTTCAGCCGGTGAAACGGTGACGCGTGGGAATCGAAGCGAGGAAGCGACCGTGTTGGAGTTGCCCCAAGGCAAGTCCAACACGGACAGGCAGGCAGGATGCCTGACTGAGCGCCCGAGGGGAGGCCACGCAGGAAGGGAGCGTGAGGCGACCGACCGTAGGGGCCGAGGCCCACTACCCCGAACCGAAAACAGACCTGCCCCACCCCGATCCCACTGATTCTTCGTTTCCCGAAAAAATTCCCTCCCTCAAACCAGATATCATGTAGTTACACAACCAACACGGCATAATTAGTTATACTATGTTATAAATTGTTATGCTATAATGACGATAGGATGTTGCAATGGAAGTAATAATAACTGAATGGGGTTTACAGTCGTACATTTCACTTAAGGGCCAAGCGGTCTTTAGTGATAGCGATTATAAATCCAAACTAAGACCTGATGCTGAGCTGTTAAAAACGGACGACCCATTTGATCCCAATCATCCAAAGTTTAGTAATTCTAAATTTTGGGGGCCTGCCACAAGCTTCGGCAATATTTTGCAGTATGGTTACAAAATGAAGTGGCACAACCTTGGCCCCGGCAACGTGCAACTGAGACTTTGCGTAGTGATCGCCGCAACTGTCCTCGAAGGGATCATGGCCCAAAGGACTTTTTTATGTACGTCATATGTTAAGGACGACAAAACGGATAAGCGAGAAATGGCGAGATTGAAAATTAAGATTCAAAAAATAATTGATGGAACCTATGTTTATAGGGGGAATTTATGAGCCAGTATCAAACGAATGACAAACAGAAAGTGCAAATTTATGGGATTGCTTCTCTCATGAAGCAGAATGGGCTTTCAGATAAATTCATTGCTAATGCTGTCGAGATCGGACTTTATTATGAAGGTGCTTATGATCTCTTTGAGCTTTGGGCCCAAGAGACGGAGCAAAAAGAGCGCGATCAAATCATTGCCGATCTTCAAGAAGAGATCGATGAGTACAAAGAACAGCCAAAAGAACCAGTCAAAAAACCGTATATCAAATACTCTGACCTAGAACTGATTGCAAAAAATGTTCAAAGCTTTAAGGCCCACCTTAAAACTTTGGTTGATCAATGGGGAGGCATAACGAACCTGTCTCGGGTTACAGGAATCCCCCAGCCTTCTCTGAGCCGTTTTTTTAATTCTCCTTCAATGCCAAGGCGCACGACTCTTTACAAAATTGCCGAGGCCTTGAATTTGTCGGAGAAGGAAATTATTTCGGAGTGGGCGGCTTAAGTGGAAAGAGAGTTAAGACGGAAATTTACACCTCTTGAGAGACATGCAATATGGTTGGTTTATGGTAAATTGTGTAACTATTGTGATTCTCCTTTAACATTTAGGGAAACAGAAATAGAGCACATTGTACCATTTTCACTTTTTGCAACCAGTCCGGAAAAAACAAAAGCTATCAAAAAAGAGTTAGGATTATCAGAAGACTTCGATCCGAATGATTATGCCAATCTCACTTTATCCTGTCGTAAATGTAACCTAAAGAAATCCAATATTCAGTTAAAAAAGGAAGGACTATTGTTGCTTCTCGGTATCGCTGAAAAAAATAAAAATAGAATTATAAAACAAATTGAAACATTAAAAAAACAAGATGTGAAGGTTGCCAACCAGTTCAAGTTAGCCAGAGCCTTCAGCTCAGGCTCTCTTAACGAGCAAGATGTATCAGAGATAATTTTAAAGCATAAGAATATTGAAGGTGTGTTCAATCTGTCTTCACCCATTTCTATATTTGGTAATATGGACCTAAGAGAGTTATCAAAAGAGAGAATTGAGGAATATCAAGATTCTACATCAATTTTACCTGATTGGTTGAGTGAGGGTCTTGAGTTAGATGATTCTTTTGGCAATAAAAAAATAGTTAGAACTCTAAGGGAATACAAAATAGCATGCTCAGCAGGATATTACCCAATGTCTAATGCGGCAACGAAGACCGCCTATGCTGTATTTGAATTGCCTATGCAAGTTCTTAAGCACCTTGAAAATTCCACGTATGCAGACACGAGCTACATCGACAATCCAAGATTAGGCCTACCAGATATTAACTTACTTCCGGCATCGCTATTATGTTCGTTTGAAGATTATGAGTCAGAAAAACGCAATACAATGGCAGAGTCTCTATCGCCCACAACGATTGGAGACCTTATAGAGAATGGCGAAGCAATTATTTCTAGATTAGGTTCCGCTCTAATTTCAATTCATTGGCGAAATTATTCGACATTTATGCTTGAGTTGATGCGCGCTGACTTCAACAACGATGGTGTTCAGGAGCTGTTAATACATTGGGGTGGCGGGCCACTTGACGGGACGTTATCTACAGGGAACGTAATAGTTCTTTGCAAAAAAGATGAAAGTTCTAAATTTACAATGATGAAAGAATCGGATGTACATGAGTAGTGATGATAAACATGGTTACTTTGACCCGACTCATGGATTTTCCCAATCCCAATGTCCCTATAAATCGGGCTCATTGGCACACCATTGCTTTGCATCTCTAAAAAATAACCCTGACGAACAGGTTGAAAGTTTTTGTAAATTTGTTCTCGGTCAACAACGATTAAGAATGGGTGTTTCTGAAATAAAGCTATCTTTTGATTTCGATGGCAGAAACGACTCTATGCCTGAATTTGAATTGCAGAAATATTTATCTCATGTTCCCATGTTATGTTTCACTGATGCCCCACCTTCTTTTGCTGGATACCATGGGAATGTGTACGGTAAACTTGGTATTGTATTTTCATCCTCCTCACTCATTAAATTAAAACCTCACCCTGTTAAATATGTTTGGTTACGATCGCGAGTAGTTAATCCAGAATCTGGGTTTATCAATAATTATTATAATGAATTGTATGACACTCAATACAACATCGCCCTTTCGCTCATATATAACGGGCAAGTTGAAACGGGAAATAAATTATTATTTTCTTTGTGTTGTGAGCTTGCTTATTGCCAGCAGATGATTGAACCCCTGAGAAATGATAGGAGAGGCATTCCTCAAAATTATTATTATGCTGCTGAGAACGAATGGCGCATCATTGACCTCTTTCAATATCGAGAGTTTGTATTTTCAAAAGTAGAAAATCGAGACAAAATGGAAAAGGAATATTTAGAGAAGAACCCAGAAAAAGGTTTTACCGGATCAAATCCCTATATTCAATTAATGCCATTTCAACTTAAGCAAATATTTGTCCCAACTGATAAACATGTCTTTACGGTAAAGAAAAAACTTAAAGACATTGGCTGGGCCGATTTCCAAGATATTGTCATCACCTTTGAAGAATACATATCCAAGAAATAAGTAAAAAACAAAAGCAGGGATTGATATGGATGAATTGATTAAGCGAATTATTGAAATTGCAAAAGAATACAAACAAGAGCATAAGCGCTCTCTGGGAGTCACGGGTGAAATTGGAGAACATATCGTATCGGAACAATTTGACTTACAATTAGCCGATTACCAGCAGGAAGGATACGATGCTAAAACTAAAGACCTTAGAAAGGTCCAAATTAAAAGTCGCATTTTTAAAGATGGGATAGGACGAGTTGGGAAAGTCAAAGATGGCGAATATGATAAATTACTGGTTGCCTCTTTTGATGATGACTTTAAGATTTTAGATGCATACGTCGTAGACAAAAATGTTATGGAAAAGGAATTTGAGGACTATCTCAAAAACAATGGACAAGATGGAAAGAACTTAAGAAATCCCTCCTGGTCAAAAATTCAGCAGATTGGCACGACTCTAAAGAATAAGGATGGGAGCTGGGGAGCTGTTTAGTTAAACCTCCTACGGCGCGAGGGCGATTGGAATGATAATTGCCCCTCGTGGCCATACTCGCATAAACGAATAGCAAGAATCGACAAAAATAAGACTTTGGTTCAATTATTAGCACCTCAATTATTCAATTTCCCAAAAGCTATTAAAACAACTTCGCTAGGGTATTTACATTAATTTCTGCCTATGTCCAAATGAGGATTCAGCTTGCGCTCCGCGATTATTAGCAGAATAATTTATGCCATGAGAAATAATATAACGCAATCAAAAGCAGGATTCAATGCATCCCAAAAAGCATCCCGAAACCCTTTCTAAGCTGGGGAGACAAATGAATGTTTATTATTTTGCTTATGGCTCTAACTTGGATTCGAAACGATTAACTGGAAGATGTCCATCTGCCGTAAAAGTGAAAATCGCTTATATGAGCAATTTTACACTATGTTTTCCACAGTGCAACCAAGCTGGGCATTTAGTAGCAGGCTTTTGCGAGAGCAAAGATAGAAAATTATGGGGTGTGATCTATCGCATAGAGGATAAAGACATTGAAAATTTATACCAAGCAGAAGGCTTCAAGGCAGGCAGGAGCAATTCAAGCAATTCGTATTTGAAAATTTCAGACATCAAACTATCTAATGAAGATGGCAGCCCTAACACATACAAGGTAATAACGTTCAAACAAAATAAAGAAAAAATGCAGCCACCTGAGGGTAAACTTCACAGCGATGAATATTTACGATTTATACTGGATGGATACGAAGAACACGGACTACATGCTAAGGATACCAACACATATTCCCGTCTAAAGTCGTATTTAAATAAACAAAGTGCCTAGCACTTCTCAACAATGAGTTAAAAATGACAAAGAGAAAAAAAGTACTCGCCGCAGGAGTCGTCTCAATAAGTTTTAATGGCCCAAAAGAGACCTGCGCAGCTGCTATTTTGCTAGCTAAAAAAGTTTTACCAAAGTGGAAGAACTTAAACCTAACTGATCTTTCGGAAGATGATTTCGTACTGCCTCCTGACTATGTGCCTCCCCAGAAAACGCCAAGTAAATACTTTGCCGCCTTTACCATTGCCCCAGAAAATGTCGCATTTCTTATTATCTTATTTAAAACTTGGATTGGGGAAAAAATCCTTAACGAAATATTAGAATCATTTATAAGCGAATTAAAGCTTGGTTTTTTCAAAAACGTACGCCGATGTGAACTTCACATTAAATGCAACCTCGACGAGAATGTTTTGATCATCCGTCTGGAGGCGAAAAACTCAGAAGAATTAAACAAATTTAAAAAAATGGTTCCAATAATAAATAGCAGGGCTCAAAAATGGATCAAGGAAAAAGGATTTACACACAAATATATGATTTACCATATTAAAAACGGCAAATGCAGCTCATTCCCAATTTTGACAGATAAAATTTAATTATCGACTCCATTCAAAACGAAAAATGTTATCCTTATGAACACGACTTTCTAAAAGACAAGAAGCAATTATGAGTCAAATAAACTGGGCAAATTTGCGATCATGGAATGGCAGTCAGCAAGGAGGCTTTGAAGAGTTATGCTGTCAGCTTGCCCACTACGAACCAATTGCGGATAAAAAGAAATTCTTAAAAAAAGGGGCTCCAGATGCAGGAGTTGAATGTTTTTGGCTCCTTCAGAATGGAACAGAAATTGCCTGGCAAGCAAAATTTTTTCTTGCTCCGCCTACACCCAATCAATGGTGCCAAATTAATGAATCTGTTGAAACAGCTTTAACAAAGCACCCAAACCTAATCGGGTATATAGTCTGTCTTCCGATTGATCGGGCAGACGCACGAGTAAGTAATCAAAAATCCTTTCTTGATAGATGGAATGAAAAGACAGCGGAATGGGAGAAATTAGCAACCAGTAAAGGCATGAATGTAAAATTCGATTTCTGGGGTAACTACGAAATAGGAGAACGACTTAGCAGGGAAGATCATTGTGGTCGCAATGCATTTTGGTTCAATAAATTAGACTTATCTTACGAATGGTTTAAAAAACGCCTAAAAGAATCGATAGCTGATGCTGGCCCCAGATATTCTCCAAAGGTAAACATAGCTCTTCCAATATCATTTAATTATAAAGCCCAATCTTTATCTAAAGAATACTTTGCTGAGTTGTTAAAGATTTTTGGTAAGTATCTAGAAAATATTAAGTCCTGTATTCATGAATATTCGAAACACCTCAGTAATTCAGAAATTAATTTTGTTAAAGGGATAGAGGGGCAGATAGTCAACTGGTTAAATGACCTTAAAAATTTTACAAAAATTGCGATAGAATTTAACGAAGTATTGCACCTGATAGATACCTTAAATGACTTTGTCGACAAGGAATTCGACTCCGTCCATTATAAGGCAGAGAAATTTGACGAGTCCGAGAACAAGAAAAAGAAAGAGAAGTATTCGAACCAAAGTAACAATGCTGAAATAATCAAAAATGTCCGGGACAGAGTCTCTTCATCAAGCTATGACTTCAAACTCTTCTTAAAAGCAGATAAATCCAAATTAGTAAACCATCCATTTTCTCTTCTCGTGGGAAACGCTGGAAATGGGAAAACCCATTTATTTTCCGATATTGCAGGCCATATTCTTGACGCCGGAACTCCTGCAATACTAATTCTTGGTGAGAAGTTGTCACTAGGAAATCCATGGAAACAAATTCTTGAAACATTAAACCTGTCATGCACAAGAGATGAATTTTTAGGAGCTTTTCAAAGTGCTGCCCAAGCGAGTAATTCACGAGGACTAATATTTATCGACGCCCTAAATGAATCAGAAAACAAAACACATTGGGCCAAACACATTCCGGGCATGATTTCTGCTATTTCACATTATCCCAATATTGGACTTGCTCTCTCGGTACGCACTTCATACGAAGACTTGGTTGTTCCAAGTCACATTCAAAATAACTTGGTTCGTCTAGTTCATGATGGTTTTGGCTCTCAGCTTACTAAGGCGGTTCAGGTTTATTTTACCTATCACAACATTTCACTACCAAGCGTTCCCCTTCTATCACCTGAATTTAATAACCCACTCTTTCTCGGAGTGTTTTGTAGAACTCTGCAAAATATGGGCCAAACTGAAATACCAGATGGGATGAGTGGTTTCTTTGATATTTTTAAAGAGTTTTTAAATTCTATTAATGATCACCTCTCTCAACCAGGACATCTAGACTACGATAGAGCTGATAATTTAGTATTTAAATTTATTGATCGATACTGTACAAAACTTTCGACAACTGGTGCAACTTGGATGCCGGTAGATAGGGCCAGAGAAATAGCTAAGTCGATTTACCCAAGTGAATCCGGCACGAAATCTTTGTATCGCCATCTATTATCAGAAGGCTTAATTTCAGAAGATAGATTTTATGCGGACGGTAACTGGGAAGAGGGAGTTAGATTTTCTTATGAAAGATTTTGTGATCACTTTACTGCGAGTAAAATAATCAGTAGCAACCCAGAGCAACGAGACTTAAATGCCGAAATTAAAGGCCTTTTTCCTGACTTAAATGCCTGCTATATGAAACGCGGACTGCTGGATGCGTTCTCGATTCAATATCCTGAGACCTACGGCACTGAGTTAATTAACGAAGTTCCTGAAATTTCCTCATTTGATCCCGTTAGAGAATCCTTGCTTGAAAGCTTACTTTGGAGAAGTACTGAATCAGTAACAGTAGAAACAGCAAAACAAGTGGCCGCAATTGCAAATTCGACCGAGCACTTCACTGAAAGTTTCACAGATACCCTTACCTATCTCGCACCAAAAGAAAATCATAGATTTAATGCCTTTTATTTGGATCGAAATCTCAAAAGGCTAAAAATGCCCGATAGAGATTCATGGTGGAGCATTTATATTCATAAAGTCTATGATGATGATTCACCATTGGGCAGAGCCATTAATTGGATTCTCGAAATGGACGATCAGTCTAATTTAGCGCTCAGAATTGCCCCTAGATTACAGTTAGCAGTATTATTATCCTGGTGTTTTACCACTCCGAATCGTCAACTTCGTGACAAGGCAACCAAGGCCACGGTCAGACTATTAGAAAATCATTTGAATACAGCCGAAAAATTGTTCAAAAATTTTATTGATGTAAACGATTTATACGTCCTTGAAAGAGTCTTGGCTTCATGCATGGGTGCAACGACTCGCAGCAGGGATTTATCAGGATTAGATGCTCTAGCTCTGTCTGTATTCGAATCAATTTTCAGGAGTGGAGAACCTCCTGTTCATCTTGTACTCAGGGATTATGCGAGGACAATCTGCGAATTCGCTTTCTTAAAAAATCCAGATATAAAAATTACGAAGAATCTAATTCGACCTCCTTACAAAAGTGAGTGGCCTTCTCACATTCCGTCTGCCAACACCGTCGAATCAAAATACGGACAGTGGCATGACAAGATGACTGAAGAAGAATACGGAATGCATGCTATTTACACGTCAGTTATGGGCTTTGGAGATTTCGCGAGATATATTATAGGAACAAACTCTCATTCTTTTGATTGGAAATCGACACGGTTGTATGAAAAACAAAAGCCGACAGGTAAAGAGATTCTTGAAACCTTTGTAAATTCACTCAACGAAAAGCAATGCAAGAACTGGAAGTTATTAAAAACAATTAATCGTAATATCTCATACATGGCATCCGAGCGCGAAGCCAAGGGACCATCAGAAAAAGAGCTGATAAACCTAAGGAAGGCGACTGAAAAGAACTTCTTAAACTCGTTAGGCAGTAAAAAGCGTGCAATCTACAAATCTCAAATTATACCTTACATAAAAAATCCAAATGCGTTGAAATATTCAGATAACTTTGATCTGAATCAAGCACAGAGATTTGTGATCAACAGAGTTTTTGAGCTAGGATGGACTAAAGAAAAGTTTGGGTTGTTTGATCGAAACATTCACAGATATGATCACACAAGAACAGCTTCTAAAAACGAGAGAATGGGGAAAAAGTATCAATGGCTGGCATGGTTTGAATTTCTTGCAAGAGTGTCGGATAACTTTATTTTTAGTGGAGATGATGGAGATCCAAAATCCAAAACATACGAAGGCCCTTGGCAACTTTCATATAGCCGAGATATTGATCCAAGTTTATTAATTTCAAAATCAAACAGAGACCAATACAAAACTAGCACATCAAACTGGTGGAACACTGTTACTTTTGACAAATGGGAAGCTAAAGACAACCTTGAATGGCTTCAATCCGAAACTATATTACCTACATTTGAAGATTTAATTTTGGTAAAAGATCAATGGAATAAGCAATGGATAGCTTTAGATGCATTCCCAGAGTGGTACGAACCTTTATCGCCTGAACTGGAAAGATACCAGACACCCCAAAAGCGTATATGGTTCATGTTAAAAAGCTATATTATGAAAAAGAGCGACGTAAATAAGTTTATAAGATGGGGGGAAAAACAGGACTTTATGGGGAGTTGGATGCCAGAATCACACGCGGTACACAATGTTTTCTGGGGAGAACATTTTTGGGCACCTGCTTATGAGTACATAAATCAACCTTATTATAATCGTCCAGGCTGGAGCGAAGGCTCCCGCGGAAGGGTTCCAGTCGCAATTCTATCGACTTGTGAACAGTATATGCGCGAATCAAGCGGCTATGATCGCTCCATCGATGAGACCGTCCATTTCAACATTCTAAATAGCTGGATTGCAAAGCAGCTTGCTCTAGAACATTTTAGCGAAGAGAGTAAATTATATAATAAGAATGGTGAACTTTATGCATTTGATCCATCAGTATTTAATTCTGGTTCTGCCTCGTTGTTGGCCGATGCCAAAATACTGGAGGACTTGGATTCTATAGGGTACGGCATTGTATGGACATGGCTAGGCGAGAAAGATATTTTGAGTAATGAGGGAAGAAAATGGGAAGGACGACTCGAAATATCTGGCATTTCATATTTCGAAGAGGGTACTTTAAAAACAGCAAAGAATTTTAAGTTTAAAGGGCCAGGGTCTGATAGTTAGCTATTAAACATAGTAATTTTTTTAAAGAATAATATTAACTGTTCCATGATCCATTAAGAATTAAAAATTAAAATATGGGATTCCAATGACTATGCTAAATAAAATGGAACTAACTTTATGCCCGAATGCTTCAGTTGAAGAGATACAAGATAATAAATTTCTTTTAAATCCAAATATTGAAGAAATTAAATCGTTGAATAAAGTCAAAGACTACTTATTCAAATTATCAGATGATGATGCAATAAAATCAAATATTCGACTATCCGAGTGCATTGAGCTATTGGCTCACGTATGTGGCTTTGCACTTATTGCGAAGGATTTTGAGAAGCCTTTTAAACATCTCGCAACCTTTCCCGATGGGAGCAGGACAGCTTCACCAGATGATTTAAAGGATCATCATATTCCTGTATTAGATGAATTTTTGAAAATAATTACAAATGACCTCATACAGGCACGATTAAACGACGTCTTGTGGAATATTCGAATCCCCAAGAATTTTGATAATGCCAAAAATGCTATCAAATATTACCTGTCATTTTGTGGCAAGAATCGAAAGGAAAAAAGTGAAAGCATTCACGAGCATGAAACCCTTTTGAGAAGGTGTCTATCGCTAGTTGATTCTCTGCGATTAACGGATGGCTCTAGAGATTTAATTATAGATGAAATCAAAATGCATATGTTTCTAGAAAAAGATGAACCTAATAATTTTATCCGTTTTCATTATTTTAAACTCCTATGTTCTCATGCCTCTGCTGAAGAATACACTTTTCTAAAATCCAAAGGAAGAGAGTTAATAGAAATATCTAAAAAACAAAATAATTTCGAAAAAGCCCGAGCATACATTGACTGCATTAGACATATATATAAACTTTTAAAAGATAAGGCCGAAGTTGAAAAATTGAACAATGAACACACAGATATGTTCATAGACGAAGTACGGACCATGCGGAAAGCAGGTGGATCAGCAATTATTCTGCAAAATTTTTACAATAAGGCCATATCCGCTTGCAGAGCAACAAAAGGTCGCAAGGAAGAGGCGAAAGAATTGATTGATGAACTAAAAGAAATTCAGCCTGATATCAACGATGGGCTAAAGGCATTCTCGGCCCCTATTGATATAACCGATTCAGTAGCAGCATTGATTAAGGAAATTGAAGAGAAATCTTTCATCGAAGGAATTGAAACTCTTTGTTTTTTGTCGACCCCTCCTTCCAAGCGAGCTTTATTCTCCGAAAGTGAAAAAATGATCAAGGAGTATCCTCTCCAATCACTTATTTCAAATGTAATGCTAGACGAAAAGGGAAAGCTAATAGCTAAAACACCTGGGCTAGATGACAATGAGACTAATCAAAATGCCGTAAAAAGATCATTTGCAACTCAACAGCTAAGCACTCATTTTACAATTAAGGCGTGCCTGATTGATGTTGCGAGAGGCAAACTTCGTCAGAAGAAAGATTTTGACGAAAAGTATATTGAATCTTTGCTTTACCCCAACCCGTTTGTGCCAACTTCTAGAATTGTTCAATTTAAAGCAGGGTTATTGAGAGGATTTGACGGAGACTGGATTTCAGCTTCATCAATTTTAATTCCTTTACTGGAGAATTCATTCAGACACATGCTAGAGCAATTGGGAATAAATATGATTTCAATTGACTCTAACGAAATTCAAAAGGAACGTGATTTAAATAGTTTTATATACTCTGAAGAATTTGAAAAACTTGTCGGAAAAGACCTTCAGTTCTATATGCAAGTCCTCTTAACAGATCATACGGGATTGAATTTTAGGAATAACATTGCACATGGTCTATGTGCTGATCACACGGTTTTGAGTGAACCATCTCAGATTTCTTGGGCGCTGACTTTATTTCTCTGCAAAAGGTTTCAAGAACGATTTATTGAATTATCCAAAGTGTGTTCACAAGCTGAGTAGGCATATTTATTTATCAGCACTGTTGGAATTGAAAATCAACTGACATGGACTATGTCCGTAAATAGAAGTAAAATGTAAAAGCTCTCTATGTTACACTTAAGAATAGTGCTGACGTTTAAGGAAGATCGGACGGTGTCCGTGGCTATTTTGGCTACAAACGAATAGCAAGAATCAACGAAAACAAGACGTTGGTTCTATTATCGCCACTTCCACCAACTTTCCCATAAAAAAGAAAGTCGGTGGAGACCCCGGGCCCCGAAGATTTCCTAAGTATTGCGAATCATTTCAATTAGGTTTTAGTTAGTTAGTCAAAGTCGTTTTAGGCCAACGTGTCTGGAAATGTCCCGACATTACCCTCGTTGGCTTAGTCGTGGCTTCGTTTTGGCTTACCCCCAAAATTTTGGCCGTCATCCAGTGACTACGCAGCGTAGTTTTCCCTCTGAAAATGGACTTAACGGTTCAGTTTCAAAGGGGCTAAGCGTGTAGTCAGCCAAAGAGCGTTTTTACCTCAATACAGAAGGAGAAACGCGTGAAAACAAAATTCAAGTCAGTCAGTGCCCGCTGCCTACAGGGCGAAGTAGGAAGGCAGAGGTGCGCCCAAAAACGGCGCAACAGGTATCGTCGCTCAGATACCAAGATCATTACGAAGGAAGCGAAGGTTCTCAAATTCCTACGCGAGTCGCGCTGGCTTTCCATGAGGAAGGCCGGGAAGCTGATTGGCCTCTCAGATTCATTTGTTAGTCACTGTGAGCACGGAAGGATTGATCTCACTCCTGGCATTATCGCCAAGTTTCTTCACGCCTATGGTTACGACTATGGCCACTTCCAAAAGCTTGTCCTGGGGCAAATTGAAATGCCCCAAGACCTGCTTGAGGAATGTTTGGCCCTGCTAAAACGAATGAGCGGGGACAAGTTGAAAACCATAAAGACTATTCTTCAGACATTTTAATTATGGGCAAGTAGTTAATAAGTCAAAACGATCGTGTTGGAGTTGCCCCAAGGTAAGTCCAATACAGACAGGCAGGCAGAATGCCTGACTAAGCGGCTGAGGGGAGGCCACGCAGCTTGAGGCCGTGATAGCCGAAAGCGTAGGGGCCGATGCCTAGGTGGGCACTTTGGCCGAGAAGATTTCCCAAGTATTTCGAATCACCATCCCGAATTGCATCAATTATAAAAATTCGGCTTGCATGTTACAATTATTCAAATTTGGATTATCTTAAACTCAGAACCGGCGAATTGATTTTGGTTCTATTGGTAGGTTTATGGAAAATAAAGATTACCTCGCACCTATCCCCAAAAGGTTTTTGGCATATTTAATCGACGTGGCAATTGTCATCATCGTCTTTATTCCGCTTTCAAGAATAGACCTTATCAAAAAATACTTAGCGTATGATTCAGTAAATTATTTTTCTATTTTATCCACGGTGCTAATACATTATCTTACCTTTTGCGGGCTATGGTTTTCATACCAAGCAATTACCTACAAATTTAACAAGCGATCCTTGGGTAAATCAGCTTTGGGTCTATATACCGTCAAGCAATCTAGCTACGAAATTATAGGCTGGCGTGATCTGTTTTTTCGGGAAACGATCTTTAGGGCCTTTAGTAATGACATTTTTTATTTGGGAAACTTATTTTGTTTGTTCAATGATCACAAAAAAACACTACATGATTATCTCGCAGATACATTAGTCGTAAGCGAAAACAAAATTGAAAAAAGTGTTTTAGCGATGAAAACGGAACCGATAAATGGCGACAAGAGAATTGTAATCTTTATCCTTATTCATCTTTATTTCCTGCCTGCAAGTTATGTAAAGCTATTAATGAATAATGGGTCAGCATCTCGCATGATGAGTGAATTGGTCTTTGGGAGTAATTCAACGAGCAAAAAAATGGAGACGCAGGATGAGACTTTAAAAAGATTGATCAAACTCCTTGAAGAAAAGAAATATGAAGATATTTTTTCCGACACACAGCTCATGAGTGCAGTTAATTACAATACTCGTTACTTTAATGACAATAATACCTATGAAAAGCATATGCCGTTTTTCAGGCAATATTTTCTACAAAAAGAAATAGTAAATATGCAAAACGTTCCTGAGATCATTCGACGAGATGAAGATTTTTTAAATAAGTACTACGCCTTGATTACAAAAAAGGAAAGCGAACTATATAAGAATGTTTTAAATAAAGAAAAAATATATGATCTTAAAAATCATCTCATCAATGGCGAATATCATGTAGCCCTACTTGGAAAACTTCCGCAAGAATTACTCAATGATGAAGTCTTAATGGATTCATTAATTATTAAGAAACCCTCTGCCTTATTATACTTGTCTGAACAAGCAAATTTCTCAACCGCTGTTTTAAGAACTTCGCTTCAAAACGATGAAGCGCTAGTCAATAAACTGCCTCTTTTTATTAGAAAAAATCCGAAATACACAGCGCTCGTGGAGGAATTCCTAGAAAAAAAGAAAGCCGTGTTTTTGCCCAAGACAAAAGAATATTTTTTAAACCAATTATCTAAATCTGACAGGGGACTCGATCCAGAGAGTTTTGGACGAACTATTCCACTGGAATATTTTAGCGATAGGTCGTTTGTCAAAGATCTATTGTGGAGAAGTCCTGAAATGAATATATCTCTTCCTGCTGACTATGTTTTTACCAAAGAAGAAAGCAGCAATTTAGTTCAATATTTTAAAAAACAAGGATATTACCGGATTCATAAAAATCTTTTCAAGAATAAGGATATTGCATCTGCCTACATCATGAGAGATCATCCTCAATATGATCCAGCTGTTCCCAAAGAAATCAATGATAATTTAAATTACATTAAGCGAATTATTAGCAGTAATAATGCAGTCGAAATTGGACAGCTTCCTACTGAGATTATGCGAAGAAAAGATGTCCAGCTATATTTGGTTGAGACCTGGGAGGAACTTTCTCCAGGTCAGCAAAATCGCTACGGCGGAGGTATCCCCTTAATTGTTTTTATAAAGAATCTGAAAATAGACAATAAGCTTGCGGTAAGAATTATTTCAAAGTCACCCCGAAGTTTTACGTTTTTAGATCAAGCATTACAACATTCACCGGACGTAAAAAGAGCTTATGCGAAATCAATAAACAAAATAAAATTATATCTGCAAAAATTTGGAATGCTTCAATGGGAAAACATCCCGAAAGAAATCCAAGCGGATTACACTTTCTTTAAAAACAATCCAGGAGTTGCAATCAATTATTTCGATAAACTTAAGTTCCTATTTGCAGAAAATGCAGATTTATTAGAGAAAGCGACAAAAGTGAGGCCAGAGTTAATCTTGCAATACAAAAAGATTCAGACCTCAAAAAATGTAAAAGAAATCCTTCAAAGTAAAGTAAGACTTGGGGAAGAAAGCCTTTTCATAACGTTGGATTCTCTCAAGGATGAGCTGCATGAAGATAAAGAGATCATAAAACTGTTAATTCAGATTAACCCTTCTCAAATTGCATTCCTTCTGAATTCTCAACTTAACCAAGCTTTTGGCCCGCAAGAAATGAATATTATTCTTAAAAAAGCAATTAAATGCATTAAGTCTGGATGGTTGATGCAGCGCTATGGAACTACCAATCCGCAAATTGTTAACGAAAGCGTGCTAAATGACATTGATCTTTTGGGCGAAATTCAGGCGGGCGCGCCACTCACGTATCAAGGCCTCCCCGAAAATATTAGAGAAGATAAGCGTCTCGTGAAGCAATACCTTCAATCAATTTCCATGATTCGTGGTAGCGGTGGCGATCCAAATATGCCCCAAAATCCTCAGCTGTATTTAAAATATATTCCTCAAAACGTTAAAAAAGATCCTGAGATCAGAACAATCATTACTTCCAGGTTTCCAAACTATGTTGAATTATGAAAAGTAATATTTTCGATAGAAGGAAAAGTTCCTGATGACTTTTCCTTAAGCATTGCTTAATGAATTTGGTTCAGGACATTCCGTCTAAATTCAAGCTTATTATTGGTGGGCTTGGATATATTATTCATCTGGTATAGGTACCAGGAGGCTTTTGGGACTAAAAAGAATACCCTTTTTTCCATTCTCAAATGTGAAAAATTTCTTAAATCCCATCAGGAAGTATCTATTTTCAACAGCAAAGCCCGAGTGATTAAGTCCTGTTTGGCATACGATTATATTTCCTGAGTAATTGGCGCTGAAAAAACCACACTCCAGGTTATAATCACTGTCATAGGTGGAATTGAAAATTCGACGACATGGCCTTCAAGAGAATCAAGGCTGAAAACTTTTTGTAAGTATTAGTAAAGATTCTAGATTCCCCAATGGAATTCAAAATATCGCTGAGGTGCGCATGCCATTCTTTAAAACTAAAAACTATGAACTCACTCCAGTCAAAATGAAGAATTTTAAAAGCGAGAAAGAGCTTCAGACCCTTGTCGAAAAAAACCTTGGGACAATTTTTAATTTTCGCTTTGTTGCCACTGAGTTTTCTACTGGGGCTGTCCATTCGGGACGAATTGATACGCTTGCTCTTTCAGAGGACAACAACCCCGTAATTATAGAATATAAAATTCAAGAATCTTCCGATCTTATCAATCAAAGCCTATTTTATCTATCTTGGATAAAGGATCATCAAGGCGATTTTCAGGTTGTGTCTCAAAAAGCCCTCGATGGTGATGTAGATGTTGATTGGGATGATATACGTGTGATTTGCATCGCTCCGGGCTTCAAAAAGTATGATCTCCATGCGGTTCAGATGATGGGGGCAAATATTGAGCTTTGGCAATATAAGTTCTTTGAAGATGGGACACTACATCTCGATCAAGTCTTTACAAACGGTTCAACCGCTGTTGAAAGTGGAGAAAAGAATCCTGTGATGGTAGCGGCTGGAAAAAAAGCGGCCGTCACTCGTGCGACGGGAAGCTATAGCTTTGATGAGCACCTTCAAAAAACAGAAGATGAACAACTTCGTGAAATTGTCCTTATGTTACGAGAATATATTTTGGAGATTGATGAAGCTGTTGAAGAGTCCCCTAAAAAGCTCTATGTGGCCTACAAAGTGGCCCAGAATTTTGCTTGCATGGAAATTCAAAGTCAGAAGATTACTTTTTATTTAAAACTTATACCAAATGAGATTAAGCCATTTCCTGCCAACGCCCGCGACGTGACAAATCTTGGCCATTACGGGACAGGAAGATTTGAATTCACAGTGAAAAACGCGGAAAATGCCGAAGATGTAAAGAAGTACATCCGACAAGCATTTGAGGAAATTGGAGGATAGTCGCCAGCTTGCTGTACACTGAGAGTTATGAGTTAAGCTGTATTGCGCGATTGACCTTTTCGACTTGAAACACTTTCGGGTCGTAATCCCGTACCCATTCCAGAAGTTCAGCATTTTTCTTGGATCGTTTTTGTTTTAAGGCCCGTTTAATTTCATGAAACCCACCAGCGCCGCCACAATCTTCAGGGGGGCAGGCGTTTTCACCATCTGTGCACAAAGGAGTGCTAAGGCCTTGCGGATGATCCGCGAAACCGATCACTTCAATTCGGTGTTCCCAATTATCGCCAAAATCGTAGAGATAGGAAAACTCATCGACACCAAGGAGGCATTTACCCAGCCGAGTTTTTAAACTGCGCGGGAGTTCACCAAATCCATCTTCATCGCCCTCGCCATATTCTTTTTTATTGATCGTAAATGAATATAGGTGGTCATTTTCCCATCCCATGGCCATTTGAACTACATAATGTAAGTTTTCAAGTGAGATGGTCTGCGGGACAAGAATTTTTCGCCAGACTGCTGGCTCAGTATCCTCTAGGGTAATTCTCAACTCAATCATTGAAGTCATACTTTCTCGCTTAATAATGGTTTGATGTGGCCAAACAATATCAAAGGTCCGGTAAGCATGCAAGGCCACTTCAATCTGTCTGGTGCAACGTCAGTCAAGCTCAGTATTTGGCACGATGGCCGTTATCGGTTTGAATCTTCAAAACGATAACACTCGCCCGACAACGCAAAGCAAACGCACAGAAAATACATTCCAACTCCTACGCAAAAAACGTTGGCACGTTTTTTGATACATAAATAGTGAAAGGACCACGATCACACAAAACTTGGAGAAAATCATGAATCGTTTTTTCGTTTCTAAAAAAAGAGGGCGCGTGCCAAGAAAAAATTATGACAACCGAGATTTGAAGCAATTTTTAAAAACGCGACGATGGTTCGCCACTTCTTGTTTCCGCCATTAACCCTCTAATAATGCTGATGATTTTTCACTCGGGCCGAATTTTATGACAAATTTTCATCACAAATTGAAAACGTGGCGATTTCACAGGGAAATCGGCTGATTTTTTGGAGATAAATGAAGTTTTTTGACGAGCTTTCGGCACAAATTTTTGAAAAAAAACGAAAATTTTTGCGTCTCGAAAGACAAACGCAGCGCAAACGTTGCGAAATTTTTCAATCGCGTACTCAAAAAATGAGTTGGCACGATTCTTGTCTATTAAGGGATGAGGGGACCAATAAAAAACTAAGGCCAGACCTTAAAGGAGTTTTATGTCTTACAATTCAAAAAAGGAAAACAATTCAGATTTCGGTAGCGGCATCTTTTCTGCCTTGATCGAGGCCTTCGCGGAATTCATCAACCTATTGCTCGAACTTTTCACCCTACTCATGGGCCATCTCGTGAAGTGGGTAGTAAGAGAACTCTCGCGGCGAATGTCCGGCACCTACCACTCAAACCCAGTGGAGCAAAAACATTTGCACAGTAAAAAAACTGTGACTGCTCCGGACTATTTGGGTTTCTCTGCCAGCAATAAGCGCAAGTTTCATCTGGAAGAACTCAATACCAAGAAACATACGGCAGTTATCGGCTCTACTGGTTCAGGCAAGACCGTATGCCTGAGAGTTTTAATTGACCATGCCCTGAGAATGGGTAAGCCAGTGATCTATTTTGACCCTAAAGCCAGTCTTGAGGCTGTCGCTGTCTTTAGAAAAATGTGCTTGGCCAACCGTAAAAAGCTTTATCTCTTCACCGATATTGCTGAGGATGCCATGCCCTTTAATCCCCTCCTCGATGGCACTTTAGATGATATCAGCGACCGGATCATTAACGCCTTGGAATGGTCCGAGCCGTTCTATAAAAATGAATCCATTCAAGCTTTGGATGATGTTTTACAATGCTTGGCTGAAAGCCGGACCATCATCACCTTTAAAAATATTCTGCTTGAGTTGGAAAAGCACAGCAACAAGAAAAATATCAAAGGCCTCATCAACCAATTGGGCAAGGTCTCTAGGAGTCCTTACGGTACGCTTCTCAATAATGAGTCGAGGGATGTGCTGACTTTTAATCGGCTTCGACTTAAAGATGCCTGCATCTACGTTGGCATTTCATCAATGGGCCACAGCTCAAGTGGCCAAATCTTAAATAAAATTTTCTTTGGAGGCCTACTCACTCACGCCAAGGACTCTCTGATTGGCAAAGTGCCTGGGCTACACAATCCCGAGGCCAGGCCTACCTCCATTATCTTTGATGAGCTATCAAGTACCATCCATGAAGGATTCATTGATCTGCAAAACAAATGCCGTCAGGCCGGGATGGAGATTACCTATGCAACCCAAGGGCCTTCGGATATTGATCGCATCTCGCCAATCCTAACCGCTCAGATATTTGAAAACACCAACAACCTGTTTGTCTTTAATCAGATCGTGCCGGCCCATACAGAATTTTTTGCTCGAACCTTTGGCACCGTCACATCTGATAAAAAGACTCATGTCATGGAAGATAATCGCAAAGGGGATGCAGGGTCAGTGCGCGAGGCAGAAGAATTTATGGTGCATGGTAATATCTTGCGAAATTTGCGAGTAGGCCAGTGTGTTCTTCTGCAACGCTCACCTAAAAGAGTTGACCTACTCAATATTAGAAACTGGGAGCTTGGTGGAAAATTTGAGCACGTTGCAGACAAACAAGCCGATGGTGCCCAAGCAATTTTTTAAGCAAGGAGGTGATTGTGGAATACCTAGAAAAAATAAAACCGAGTTACGTTGATTTATTAATGCCGCTTAAGAGATGGAAAATTCTGGACGTGAAGGCGTTAAAAGAGGCCTCGGAATACTCGGGAAGTTTTTCAGGCTTCTATAAAATTGTGGCCAAGCTTGAGAAGAATCTCTTGCTTGATAGCTTCACGAACTCATGGAGCAATGAAAAATTCGTTTACCTCTCCCCGAATGGCCTGAAGGCCTTGGGCGAAAATGAACGAGGCCTCGGCATCAATCGAGATACAAGGTTCCACGATTCCATTGTCTCTAAGGTCGCCAGATTTTTTGCAGGGTACTCATTTGTGAAGGACGTCTACTTAGATTTTCAAATCAAGGATGCCTTTCCATTATTGGAACGTGTGCCAGATTGTCTCTTGGTAGGAGCATTAAAAAGTCCGTTCAAGATGGCGATTGAGGTCGAGCTTACGCAAAAAAGTCAGGAGCGTGTCACGCAAATTTATCGGACCTACTCTGATTCAAAAGTTGTAAACCAGATTCTTTACATCACAGACAAGCAATCAATTTTCGATGCCTACAAAGAATATTTTAACCAAGGGGGTGAACTAATCAAGGAGAAGTTTTTATTTTTGCTGACCAAGGACTTATCAAAAGGGAGGTGTGATTTAAAAAATGAACCAGTTTATTTCAGGGGAAGCATGACGAGTCTGAGTAAGATTTTCGGAAATCCAATGCATAGGTAATGCATGGGTAATGCCGAGGTAATGGGGTTGAGAGCAATTTTTTTACAGGGAACAACTATTTAAAACCATTCGCATAAGAGCGCCCTGGTATTTGACCTCCCCCTCTCCACGTAGTTTCGAGAGTGAGGTCAAATACCAGGGCGGAGATTGCGATTAAAAAAGGAGAACAGAATATGGAAAGCTTGAAAAGAAAAAGATTATTAATATAGCAGGAGTTTAGAACTAAAGGGAGATTTTTTAGGGATGCGGTTTGCAATGTGCGGATTTCGATAAATGAGGACAGTGGTATGCATGAGGTCGTGCTAATGGAACCAGAGGATGAAAATTATCGAGGCGTCAGTGTGTCGAATTATTTTGAAGTCTTTGTAACCAGAATCAAAGATCAATTCTTACCTGACGTTGGCCCGGACAAAATCAAGTGGTTTAATCATATCAGATTGTACAATCCCGAATTCATACTTCGAACCTTAATCCTAGATTTAGAATGGAAAAATGAAAAATGCATCAATGCAGAGTGGAACGGAGATATGATCTAAACGGTTTACAAGTAGATAGGAGGCCTGGTGATAAATAGTATCGACGCCAGTTACAAAGTTACACCGCTTCAGTATAGTGCCGTGAGGGAAAAATCCCCCACGCTCTTTTACAATTTATATTGGATGACGACTAATGAAGCTGCGACTTACTTGAGAAAGTCGGCGAACGCTTTACGAACCGCTGTATGCCGAGGGCATATCACGGCCAGGAAGTTCAAACGACGGCTTTACTTCAAGCGGAGCGACCTTGATCGCCTAATTGAAACCTCAACAACCGTAGGAGGTTAATATGGGCATCAAAAGTTATGAAAAGGACGGCAAGACTCTTTACCAGGTCTATGTGAATGCGAGAAGCAAGCAAGACCGCACGATAAGAGTCCAACGAACTGTCTCCGATTTAGAGTCGCTGGCATTAGCAAGACGAGAAGAGAATAGAATTAACCAAGAGCTTGGCAAAAAGCTGATGGAACTCGAAGGACGATGTGATTCTTGGGAAACTGTGATTGAACGCTGGAAGGTGGAAGCAGTGAACGGACCCCTTGGTGAATACAATCCGGCGACCATTGCCGATCACTACTCTAGCTTGTTTCGCTGGACCCATGATTGGGTGAAACGTGTTGCCTCCGAGATCGGCAAGGCCGATGGCCGCAATCTCGTTAAAAAGATGATGGCCGCCGAAAAATCAGTCAGCTTCATTAAGAAAGTTAAGAACACGGTAAACGTCGTTTATAACTTTGGAATTGAGGAAGGGATGATCAAGGGAATTACCACCTCCCCTGTTTATGGCATTAAGTTGCATCATAAGGCAGAGAAGGTGCCCGACATTTTGACCATCGAAGAAATCAAAAAATTTCTTTATGAGGCCAAAAGGTTGGAGCATCCCTGGTATCCCATCTGGGCCTCGGCCCTGCTGACAGGAATGCGCACCGGCGAGCTGTATGCACTCGAATGGACCGATGTAGATTTTGAATCGAATAACATTCGTGTCTCGAAATCCTACAACAAAAGGACGGACGAAATTAAAAGCACCAAGGCGGGATATTGGAGAAACGTGCCAATGTCGCCAGAGCTTAAAATGCTATTTTTATCTTTTGATAGAAATACCACGCGCGTCCTTCCTCGGTTTTCAGAGTGGCAACGAGGCGAGCAAGCACTAGTCCTCAAAGCGTTCTTGGCGGGAGTGGGTCTTCCAGTTGTGAAGTTCCATGCCCTCCGCGCCTGCTTTGCAACTCAGCTTTTGGCCAAGGGAACCCCTGCGGCGATTGTGATGAAAATCTGTGGTTGGCGAGATTTGAAAACCATGGAGTTTTACGTCCGCGTTGCCGGAGTGGACGAAAAAGGGGCCACTGATTGTCTCAAGATTCTGCCTAGTGAGGTGGAGGTTATGGGGAATGTGGTGAGTCTGTTTGGTATGAAAACCTAATAAAATGGCATACGGGGCGTTAAAACTCCGTATGCCTTATTAGATTTCAAGTAGTTACGCCTAAAGTTCACTCCGTAAATACCGATAATTACAACGTGGTTGCAACACCGTTGTTACTAGAGTGCATCCATGTTATAATGGGTCATTATCGGAGGAGCTTTATGGAAGCGGTAAAAAAACAAGATTCAATTGGGCTAAGAATTAGCTCTGAGAATAAAGAGATTATTCGTATGGCGGCAGAATACACAGGACAAGATTTAACGAGCTATCTCGTAAGCACCGCTCTCGATAAGGCCAAGAAAGACATTATTGAACATCAAGAGATGCAGGCCCTGCTTCTGAGTAAGCGGGATTTTGAAAAAGTAGAAAAAGAAATAGCAAAGCCGTCTACGGCCAACGTAAAATTGAAAAAGGCTTTCAAGGCGCATTCAAAAAAATTCGAGGAGTAGAAGATAGAGACCTTTATTCACCTTACTGATCTTCTCGATCTCGAAAAATCAGACCAAGCTACATACCGTAAAGATTTCGACTGCCAAGAGCCGTCTTTAAATGACTACCTACATAAACACGCGCGCAAACAAAGCGAAGGCGATATCAGTCAGACCCATGTCCTCTTCGACCATGATAAAAAGAAGATAATTAGTTATTACTCAACGTGCAACTATTCAGTTCAAAAAGAATCAGTGGCCTCAAAGTTTGGCATTCCCGTAAAGCAAGTTCCTGCTACATTGATTGGCCGACTGGCAGTGGATAAAACCTATAAGGGTCAAGGATACGGGGCCATTACCCTCGTACAAGCCCTCAAACAAATTAGAACGATGAGCAAAATATCAGCGATAAAAATCGTTGTTGTCGATGCGCTGAATGCGTCAGCGGTTTCATTCTATAAGAATTTCGGGTTTATTGAGTTTGATGATGATCCGATGAGATTGTTTATCAATACAGTTATGATTGATGATCTTTAGAAAAAGAAATTAAAATTTTGAAATCTTCCTTATGATTTCTATTCTCTTCAAATCAAAAATTGTTATCCTAATTGAAAATCGGCTTATCGTGGCTTAGTGCCATGTTAAGCCGTGGAAATTTTTCCGCCCGGGTCGATTCCACCATGATCTTGAATAATTTCAACTAGTTAGCAGAGAAAACCACGTCCGATTCGGACGTGGTGGACGCATTTCATTTTACAATAGACCCAAACACGAATTCTCAAGGAGGAGAGGCCATGAGCTACTATGTGAAGGCATTGTCTTGGAAGAAAGAAGAACCAAAGTGGAAAATTCAATTTGTTTCTTATAAAAAAGATCACATCAGAACATTGGAAAGCTCGAAGGCCAAAAAGCCCAAGAAAACTTGGGACATTGAAAAAGATCGCTGGAAAGCACTTGGCTTTTATAAAAGTATGACCCTCGGAGACGCGAGAGAAAGGGCGAAGCAGATAAATGCACAAAACCAAACTAAGGCCCAAGAAGAAAGAATAAAATTAGAGTTAGATAAGCAGAAAGATTTTCAAGAAAGGTTTATATCTAAACTGCCGGAAGAATTCGTCTCTGAGTTTGAAAAAAGATTTGTCACGAAAACCTTTCTATCCAAGGATCGAAACTATGATGGCAACAGGGCCCTTCGGTTGTGGAGGGCGGCGCAAAAGCTGATTCTTGCGATTGAGGGAGAACCTTCTGAATGGTATTTCAATCTCTATGATTTCTATGATTATTTCACGGATCGGCAATTGAGTGTTCGATATATGAATGAGATTTTAAAATTCGCTAATTTATGGGGATTTTTTATTTGCAAAAAAATGGGCCGGCCTTTTTTGCAAGTACCAAGACCTGGGGGATACGAAAAGCGGAGAATTATTGAGGCTTATTTTGAAAAAACGAGAACACACAATAAAGTGTCAGGGCCGATATCTGTGGAGGCCTTGAAGCACAAGAAGAACAATCTGAGAGAGGACCTCTATAATTGGATTCATTTGACCGTTTGGTTTGGCCTTAGACCTAAAGAAGTTGACAATCTTCACGATGAAAACCTCTGGCGAGTTGAAACCCATTTTAATGGAAGGAAGGTTTTGTGGGTTTATCAAACAAAAGTGATCGCTCTATCTGAGGAAGATCGATGGAAACCTATTCCAATTCTCTATCAAGAACAGGAACATGGAATTAAAATCTTGGAGGCCAATAATTTTACCAGGCCTTTGGTAAAATCTTTACGGTTCCACTTCGGTAAAACTGTTTCACTTTACGGCGGCAGGAAGGCCTTCACGGACCTCATGCTTTCAAGAGGCCATACTCTGGAGAACATAAGTGTCTGGATGGGCCACTCAACAATCAATAGAACTTGGAAGAGCTATAAAAATAGGCAGAAGTATCATATTCATTACGCGGTCTGATATCTTCGTTCTAATCTGTTGAAATTAAACGTGAACCCACAATATACAGCAATCGCGGTAAATATTACTTGATATACCGCAATTGCTGTATATAATAAAACTCGAACAGCAACCGCTGTAAGAGAAGGCCACTATGGATAAAGAAGAATTAAAGAAATTAATTGAGAACAAAGCGGAAAATTTCCTTAAGAAGCTTAAGCATGCCGGACTCAATGACTTGGAGTACTGGGAAAAAAGGCCAGAAAACTTTTCACGAGAAATCTTTATCCGCTATCTACATAGCATTGATGAAACAAGAGATGTGAATCCGGAAATGTCTGTCAGAGAAAGCGATAGTGGCAAATATGGTCAAACTGGATTTAGATGGGTTTTCAAGTTGAAAGACAAGTTTTCTATTATGGGAAAAAGTATGGATGTCTATCTCAAGGGATTCTTTTTTGAGGAGCATGACCCTAGAGGGGTTGAGATTCAGTCTTTTAAAAAATCAACGGCCTTAAAGGTCGTTAAAAAGTAGGGTGACTTATGGAATGTACACATAAAAAAGTAGCGACAGAAATTATTGAAAAAGAAATTTTCGACTTGAAGTTTAAGTATAAAACTAAGATTTGCAAGGATTGCGGGGCCCACCTACGCGACAATGACTTTGAAAAGGCCTACATGCACTGGCTCGAGGGCGTATACAAGGATCGCAGAGACAAATTCCAGGTACAGTGCACCTTTTCAAGCAATCTCATTAAATGTGCTGATAATTTCTTGGAAGATTATCCTGGGATATCTTCAACCGTGCTGATGAGATTTTTGGTAACCGTTTATCTCAATGTTGTGGATGTTAATGAAAACCTTTCCTCGAAACTTGATTCCCTTCTTGATGCTCATATCTATGATTCATTTCTAAATGATAAAGATAAGAAAAAGGTTAATATTCAATTCAAGCCAAATATGATGCTTGATCTGGTGGCCATATCAGAAGTGATAGACATGAAACCCTATCAAATTGTAGAAACAGCAGTCTTGAAGATGATGACGGCAATCACTTCCCAAGATAAAAAACTACGAGAATTTTGGGAAAAAGAAATTAGAACCTACTTGGATATTTTTCTAAAGGCCGCCTAGATGGAGTTATATCAGTCTTTGAAATCACTTTGGAAAAAACTTGGGATTAAAGGATCTGTCAAAAATTACTCTAACGCAGATTTATGGGTCTTGGAAACGGATACGACAGGCAGGCCCATTGCGAGAATTCTTCCTCCTGGACATAAAACTCCAAGGGGAATTGATTGTGATGCTTTCAAGAGAAAAGACGGAAAGGCCATTCAAGGGCATAAAGACTGGTGGAAATTGTATGATTTTTCTACAGCTGAAGTTTTTTCAGATGGAAGAGGGTTAAGAGTTTCTGTTATTTCAAAAACTGCTGTTTCCGAAAAACACTTTGGTGAGGTTGTGAAGTACATTAATGAAAAATGGGGAGAACCTCTTACCGTTATACTTGACACAAAGAGCGGACGGACCCATAGAATTGAATCATACGACGTTAGTGGTCACGGCTGGCTGAATTTTGAAACGACGTTACTAATGACCTGTCGGCATGAGATTGACAATGCACGACCAGTATTTCCTCGGAAAGGAAACCCATATATTAGAAGTAAAAGAGACAAAATAGTTCTTAATAATTTTTCAAAAAAGGGTAAAACTTGAAAATTACAATCGCTATTTTCCTTTTATTCCTTGGGTGTATTTTCAAAAATATGTACTCTTATGGTTATGGGGTTAATGATGCTTTTTGGCGAGTCGTTTGGTCTATCGATGAAGGAACAATATGGGCCCAAAATTTTTCAGAAGAAAACTTCAGTAAACTTACAAAAGGAATGACCTCCGAAGAAGTTTTATCTCTCATGGGGAAACCATTGAACATGTCTGAAAATTGTGAAGATATATGTTTTTGGAATTACACCAAACAGGACTCGGGGACATCTGACTTCGATCAACGATGGGTTGTTTTTAACCGTGACCACCAAGTTGTCGAGATTAGAAAGAGCTTCTTTATTGATTAAAATTATAGCTACAATTTTGAGTAGTCTGATGATAAAATGAACTAGCTCTAATCGTTACACGAAGTAGTGCTGACGTTTAAGGAATCGAGGCCGTGGCTATTTTGGCTACAACCGAATAGTAAGAATCAACGAAAACAAGACGTTGGTTGTATTATCGCCACCTCCACCATTTTTCGATAATCTACTAATACTTCCGAGCCGAAATTAGAATCGCCCCCATTGAAATGGGGTACTAACGGCTTCTCAATACCCTGTTTATCCATATAAATAGCCATATATATCCATAATACTTGATTTTATGGCTATTTATGGATATAGTTATGGGTATGGAGTTACACGAAAAAGAATTCAACATCAGCCCAAAAATACTCAGACTCATCGCTGAAATTGACGAGTTTAAAGGGAGCTGGCTCTCCCTAGGGCAACTCGCACCAGAAAGACTCACATCACTAAAAAAAATTGCCACGATTGAATCTGTGGCGTCATCAACACGAATAGAAGGCGTTCGTTTAAGCGATTCCGCAGTGAAGGCGCTCTTGTCTGGCCTAGATATTAACTCGTTTAAAAATAGGGATGAAGAAGAAGTGGCCGGCTATGCAGAAGCCATGAATATGATTTTTGAAAATTATCGCGAAATATCTCCTAACGAAAATACGATTAAGCAACTTCATCAAGTGCTCCTGAAGTTTTCAAGTAAAGATGTGCGCCACAGAGGGGAATACAAAAAACTGAATAATCATGTAGAAGCCTATGGGCATGACGGGAAAAGTTTGGGCGTTATTTTTCGGACGGCAACTCCCTTTGATACGCCCTTTAAAATGGAGAAGCTCTGCCACTGGTTAAGCGAATCACTTCTAGAGTCAGATGCTCATCCAATTATTGTAATCGCCAAATTTATTATTGATTTTCTAGCGATCCATCCATTTCAAGATGGCAATGGCAGGCTATCAAGGGCCCTCACAACACTTCTTTTGCTTAAAACGAACTACGAATATGTCCCATATTCTTCCCTGGAACGGGTCATTGAGGAAAATAAGGATCAGTACTATCTCCGTTTACGAGGAGCACAGACCGAGAACGAAGGCGCGAGCATTCATCTTGTGAAATGGATCGAATTTTTTCTGGAGTGTTTGGCAAAGCAAAAAAATACTCTTCTCAGAAAGCTTGAAAAAGAAAAAACCTTAATCTCATTACCCAAATTATCTGAGCAAATCATTGTAGCGCTCAAAGAACATGGAAAACTATCCCTAGCTGAAATTGTGAAAATTGTCGTGGCCAATAGAAATACCGTTAAGTCTCATCTTTTTAAACTGATTGACTCAAAACAAATTCAAAAAGAGGGGACAGGCAAAGGAACGGTCTATTACATCTAATGGCAGTAACAATCCATATGCCTAAACAAGCTTTAAATATATTTCAAGAGGCGCCCAGGCATCCGTCGCGGCATAGGCAATTTGAGCAGGACTCAAGAATCTTGCTTCCCAATTAGTAATTTTGGCCTTTTTTGATATTCTACCTTGAAGAACTAAGGCGGCAATATCTCTAAGTCCTTTGGGAACTATGCCTCTGTCTACTGTTAGATCTGTTAGTTCGACAAAGCCATCGGGTCTAAAATCTCTTCTGTCCCGAAGTGTTTTGATGTCATCTTTTATGGCAATGCCAATTTTTTTAATTTCTGGCGATGACAGAATTTTTAATAGCTCATGGGGAAGACCGATTTTATTCAGGCGAAAAAGATAGACCGTATTATTATTTGCTAATTGTAAGAGTGCTACTTGAAAATATTGTCCCTTGTGGAATGCAGGTTTTGTTTCAGTGTCAAATCCCAGGACAGTTGCTTTGGAAAGCGCGTCACAGGCATCTTTCATTTGTTCCATTGTGTCTATTATTAAGACAGACCCCGGGAAGCAGAGTCTTGGAAGTTTTAAAAGTACATCTGGTTGTAGTTTTTCTTGCTTAATCAAATCGTCTCCGCAATAAACTTAATCTTACGATAGTTTGATTCTATCATAGGAACTTCAGTTTTATTCCAAGTATTGTTCTTTGAGTCAAAAAAATTAATTACTACACGACTCAGGTTGCTGGGATAAAAATAGGTCGCTAGACTACCCTAGATAAAATTTAAAACATCATTCGCGTCTTGAGGGAGTCATACCATGGAGAAGAGACAAACTATTATGCCAGATAGCACCGCGGTTCGGGTTGCTCTGTGGCGAGCGATGCATGTTCAGGTCGATGCTCGGCCTCATGTGCTTGAAGATGAAATCGGCCTCAAGCTCGTTGCACCCGATGAGGGGTGGCGCAACCGTCCCGACATGCACCCACAGGGGACGGCCCCTTTTCGCGCTTCGATCGTGGCGCGAGCTCGATTTATAGAAGACCTCGTCGCGGAACTGGTCAATCACGGCGTGGGCCAGTATGTGATTCTCGGAGCTGGCCTTGATACCTTTGCCCAACGACGGCCGGAAATTGGTTCCAAGCTGCGCGTTTTTGAAATCGACAAACCCGACACTCAAGCCTGGAAGCGTCAGCGCTTAATTGAGCTTGGTCTACCAATTCCTGCATGGCTGCGATTTGTTCCTATGGACTTCGAATCAGGTGCATCTTGGTGGGGGCAACTTCTCGCGGCAGGATTTGATTCGAAGCGCCCCGCCATTGTCACCTCCATCGGTGTGAGCATGTATCTCACCCATGCCGCGATAAAGGATACTTTACGTCAGATGGCAAATCTCGCCCCGAGTTCCAAGTTTATCATGACGTTCATGTTACCGCTTGATCTGGTTGATCCTGAAGACCGGCCAGGTTACGAGCGGTCGCTGAAAGGCGCGCAAGCATCGGGAACGCCTTTCATCAGCTTTTTCTCTCCCGAGGAAATGTTGACACTCGCCCATGAAATCGGATTTATGCAGGTTGAGCATCTGTCAACGGCGAGTATGACCCCACGCTATTTTGCCGGAAGAACAGACGGCCTTCGCCCTTCGAGTGGCGAGGAGCTGCTGATCGCGACGACTTAAAGTCAGAACAAAAATGTATTACTATAAAACGAAGATACAATACGAAGGTACAAATTACGCTGGATTTCAGTGGCAAAATGGAATTCAAACAGTCCAAGGCGAATTTAATAGCGCCCTTTCAAAGTTGATTGATGGGAAATTCACGACCATGGGAGCATCAAGAACAGATACCGGTGTTCATGCTTTGGATCAGGTCGTAAAAATCAGCTGCGAAAATCCGATTAATTTTTCTTCGTTTTTAGAAATATTCAATAAAGAGCTTTCATCTCAGGTTAGATGCATTGACATTGAACCTTGCGAGGGAATTTTTAGGCCGGCGACCGAAGCTATTTCCAAGGAATATCGTTATTTTTTTACCAACAAGACACAAGTTTCAAAAGAAGATGGCCAGTTTATTGCAAATATTTCACATAATCTAAATCTCGAGGCAATGACGAAATGTACCCGTGCGTTTGTAGGAACTCATGACTTTTGCAATTTTTATTCAAGCGGAAGCAATGTGAAAAGCACAGTCAGAAATATTTCTTTTTGCGAGCTATCAACAGTCGATCCTCACGAACTTTTTTCTGATTTTGAGTTATTTCGGATTCCAAAAGTTGTTCGCCATTGTTATCAGTTAAAAATCGAAGCGAATGGATTCCTGAAGCAGATGATAAGACATATTGTGAGTGCGCTTTGGATGGTTGGTAGTGGTAAAATATCAACTGAAGAATTCTTTACCTTGCTCGATGGCCCTAAGAAGGCAAAGCAGTTATGGAAAGTCGCCTCCCCTAATGGGCTTTTTCTCTATCGAATAAACTGGTGATGCGCGAGAGTAGCTTGTACCGGGCCCTGCAACCCACAGGAATTCCGTCTTAATACCCAACCCCATCACGGTCAATCTGTAAGCCTTACACATCAATTTGACTCAAATTTAAAATAGCCGCATAACTACGCAATAATATGAAGAAGCTGTTACTATTGATTCTGCTCATGCCAATTCACTCTTGGGGGGCATGTGAAACCTTTCAAGAACTGGGCGATTCCTTATGTCTCGGCAACAGATATGTCAGCGCCGAAACGTTGAGGGCCGAAAATAAGCATGTCCTGAATGGGTTTCAGGCGACGTGGATTAAAGACAGGTGCTTTATCCGCAGAAATAATATCACCCTAATTTCTAAATCTACCGACGACAAGGGCAAGCTTCAGTACTTCTGGGTTCAAGGCCGCGGTAGCACCTTCCTGCAGAACTTGGTGATAGAGAGGCTATCAGAAGTTTGCCTCAATCTAAACGCATTGACGGCCCTGGAAAAACAAAAAGCGGAACGCAAACAACGACAAGATCAAATAGACACGATTAAAAAAGCATTATTATAAGCAAAGTGGATGCATGACGACCCATGATTTATCGAGTTTTACCTATTCTTATTCTGGCGCTTTTTATTTCCACCAAGGCCCAGGCCTCAATCAGTCTTCCGGAGATGTGGATAGAATTCGATTCCTTTCATGCCGATCAGGACAAAATGTCAAAAGTGTTGGTGGAAACAGACATCCGCCAGGTGTCGGCAAAACTTACCAAGCTCGATGGCAAGATCAAACTCACCGTACTGTCACCAACACGGGCGCAGAAGCTGTTTGACACATTTAAGGCCAATGACAAGATTCCCTTCAGGTACACCGAGGATGGCTGTTTCGCGCGCGCTCACCGAATGGCGAGAATGGCCGGAATGCGATTTATCAAAGTCGGGAAGGTTTTTATTAGTGGACATCTCGACCCGTTTCCCGATGATGACTGGGCTTGGCGCTATCACGTGGCTCCCGTAGTGGCCGTGTCACAGAATGAAAATATTCAACTGATGGTCATGGACCCAAGCATGTTTGATCACCCCGTCTCGGTTGTGGAGTGGACCAAAGCATCTCTCGGTTCATCCAACTTCGCATTTCAAATTAGCTTTAGAAATCGTTTTGCCTATTCACTTGACGATATGATGGATCAAACCAATCACAACTATCGCATTAGCGATTTGATCGAGACCGGCGCGTTGATGAAAAAGATTCGCAGGAAACTTGCCGGAAAATAACTTTCCACAATGTACGCACAATGTACGTGATACCTTTTTACGCACAATGTACGTGATACCTTTTCAGAGCAGCGCAGTTATCGCTCTGCTCTCGAAAAGTATCACGTACCTGGAAAAAAAAGTATCACGTACCTGGAAAAATTATTTGGCTGTAACTTCAATCTCGCCACTGGCAAAGTTCACCATACGAGTGCTGACTTTTTTTACTAAATCAACATGCCCGCCCATAGTCATCTGGCGAAAGGTCAAGGAATAGTCAAAACAACCTGGACAACGGTAGGTCGCCGTCTTCTCAACTTTGGCAAAATCAGTATAACCTTCGGCCGCGGCATCCAGTGACAGCTCTTTGACCGCTTTGCTGTTCACGACGGATTTCACGACGTCGAGAGAACTCAGACCGGCAAAGGTCGGAAGAGAAATAATCATACCTATAATTAACAAGCCTTTTTTCAGCATAAAATACTCCAGTGTTATAGTTGGTGCGCTTGTACGCTCAATTGGGATTGAATGTAAATGTGTTCTTAAAATCTCAGGCGAATGGAGCGCTGATCTGGGGTTGATCATGTAAAGTTTTCAGCATCGTGTCTCAACACTGGACGATCTTAGATATTGTTCGCAAGCATAAAAAGAGCTTCGATCAATTTCGATTTCCCATAATAGGTATTTTTTAATTCGGTTGCCCAAATTATGGGATTGTCGTCCTTCATCATGTTTTTTTGATTCTGTATAAAGAATTCTATTTCTTTTGCAGAGTTCGAAATCTTTTCAGCGTGTGAATGAAGCTCCGGAATCTCTGTTAATGTTTTCAGGATTTCAAAATACACCGCGAGTTCGACTAAGGTCTGATCCTCTGTCAGAATTTGTTGTTTGAGGTAAGTAAGTATGTCTTGATAAATTTTACCTCGAATTTCCTTAGAATTACTTTGATCTTTTATCCCAGCCGCTAAAGCTCGTAGGAGATCATATTCTTTAAAAATGGGATAGAATCTTTCGTCCGTCGGCTTGGCAAGATTCTTAGGGTTTTCGAAGGTCTTGAATTTGGATTTTAAATCGCTGTGAAAAGAATTGTGATTAATTATTTCCAATTTTTCAAATTTTTTAAGAATTGCCAAAATGTTCTTCTCCCCCTCAGGAAGAGAGTAATTCCTTTCTAGCTTCGCACTTGCTTCGTCGGACAATTTAACTAGCTTGCTGATTAAAAGATTCAAGTCCCTGTGTGGCTCCAAAGCGTATACTTGGAATGATAGGCATAGCAAAAATAGATATTTAAACATAGAATGCATCCTTGATATCTTATTAGACAATATTGAATCATGATTTAGTGTTCATTTCAATCGTGCAAGCTGCACAATCAGCGGCGTCAGATCCTTAGGTCGTCAAGTCGGGAGAATTTCCTGGTATCAATGAATTAATGACAAATGTAGAAGGTATTTTTGAAGTATGATAATTCGGGGACCTTGGGAGTATTGATAATCAAAAGTTTCGTTTTATTATCGTAAGCATGTTCATTAATAGTTCGCAATTCATACTTCATTTTTTCATGCTCACAGATAGTACCTTTTTCATTTATGCAGGTAAATTTTCGCGCGACATACTTCCAATAAAATTTTAATCTGAAGATCGAATCAAGATTTAAATATTCGAACATCTCGACGATCTTGCTGTCTTTGGCCTTGAATCCAAACATCATGGGCCCAGGAGCGACCGGAAGCTTATCATCGTTAGTGCCCTCAAGTTTATATTTATACAGCTGGCAGGCATTAAGTGACAGAAGAACCGTTAAGAGTAGCCCTGCACCAGCGGTGGCATATTTCTCAACTTCCTGAATATTTTGAAACTCATGAGATTCTTCGTAATACTTAACTGCAAGCTCAGTGCTTGGGAAGGGAGTGCTATGACCTCCACCAAAATCAAAATCAGCAAAAACTTGAGAGGAAAAGAGCAAGATAACAAGCAAGCAGGATTTCATACCGACTCCAGGATAATTCAAGAGATTAATCCTGCATATTATGACGGAATCCCGATGGGACCAAACTCTAACTCCAAACTGTGTAATTTTTATCGACAAAAATTTCATTCTCGACCAAGTTTTTATAGAATATAGTTTGCCACCCAGGAGTTTAAAAATGAAGGCCCTTGTTTTTCACCGGTTCGGATCTAATGACGTTCTCGCGCTTGAAGAGGTGCCCGACCCAACCGTGCGCGGACCACGCGACGTACTTATTCGGGTTCGCGCGGCAGCTGTAAATCCAGTGGACTGGAAACTGCGCTCTGGCGGCGTCACCCGACTCTTCACGGGTTCGAAATTTCCCAAGATCTTGGGAAGCGAGTGCTCAGGCGAAGTCGTCTCTATCGGTGCCGACGTAACCCGATTTAAACCTGGCGATGGTGTCATTGCTTTTCCCGGTTTTCGCGAAATGGGCGCTTACGCCCAGGTCCTCGTTGGGAAAGATCAGGGCCAGCTCAAAAGTATAAGGGCACCTCGGGCGGCGTGGGAATGTTTGCTATCCAGATCGCCAAGATTTATAGCGCGCAAGTTACCGGCGTTTGCAGCGCGCTAGTGCGCCGATTGCCCTGCAGTTTGGCTGCGATGCGGTTCTTGATTACACCAAACTCGATTTTACCAAATCCAACAATCACTGGGACATTATCTTTGATACAGTCTCAAACCGAAGCTTCGGCGAATGTAAAAAGGTGCTCACCCAGAAAGGTGTGATGATCAATACGCTCCCTACCCCATCGGTTGCGCTGAACCATTACCTTACAGGACAGGTCACATCCAAAACCGCACGCACGATTTGGGTCAAACCCAACAGCGCTGACGTGGAGTGGATCGCGGGGCACATGGCAAGCGGTGCGATCAAAGTTGTGATTGATCACGCCTTCCCGTTTGATCAAGCCAAAGAAGCCTTGGCCGCCAGTGAAAAAGGCAAGGCCCGTGGTAAAATTGTGATCGAAATGCCCTGATTTTCAAAATGTATAGATGAAGCATGATACAGAAATACCTAGAGACTGAAAGAATTTACTTAAAAAAGCTGGTACCCGGTGATGAGCGGTACCTGCTCGATTTAGATAGCGACCCTGCTGTCATGACTTATTTAACTGACGGGCGGCCTTCAACTCTTCAAGAGGCGAGGGCCGGTCTTGAAAGAATTTTATCCCTCTATGAAAAACATCAGCATCGCCTTGGATTTTGGTTGGCGATTGAAAAATCCAGCGGTGAGTTTATGGGATGGTTTCTCTTCCGGCCTTGCAAGCAACATCCCGATGATCTCCGCATTATCGAACTAGGCTACCGGCTCAAAAAAAAATTTTGGAGACAAGGATTCGCAACAGAAATGTCGAAAGCTTTGATCAATAAAGGCTTTCAGGAATTTGGCATAGATTCAATCTTTGCTAAAACTATGAAGCTCAATATAGGTTCACAGTGTGTGATGAAAAAAATAGGCATGACCTTTGAAAAAGAATTTCTTGAAAATGATTTTCCAGGTAAAAATAAAGAAGCCGTGAGATATTTAATTACAAAGGAACAATGGAAAAAAAGCAAGGCAATGCGATGAGTACTCTTGAGTTGAAGATTCCTCCTGCCGACGTGATATGGCGTACCTTTATCAATGAAGCCAGGGCAAAACAATAAGTCATTCGTCTAATTCTCAAAACTAAAAAGTTTCCACATTAAGTCGACCTTCGGTTAACACCTTTCCTTTTAATGAAGGAGTTGGCGTCGCGCTGTGAAGTATCGCGTCCTTAATCTCTGATGCAATGGCAGAGGGGTTGCGCGCCTTATATAAAGCCGCAGCCCCGGTCACATGAGGTGTTGCCATCGATGTGCCACTATAACTTGCATAAGCGCTCACAGTTCTGTGGAAAGAACTTTTCGGAATTGTGGACCAAATACCCGATCCCGGCGCAGCGATGTCAACCGAGCGGGAACCGTAATTAGAGTAGCTGGCCATAGCACCAGTTGAAGTAAGGGCAGCGACCGCGATAATATTTTCGAGATCATACCCAGAAGGATAGCTGATCGTAGTGTCATTATTGCGTCCGTCATTTCCAGCGGCTGCGATAAATAAAAGATCGGCCACCGCTGCCCGCTGAATCGTCGCATACAGGCCCTGAGAGTATCCTCCTCCTCCCCAAGAGTTATTGGTGGCGACAAGATTCAGGCCTTTTAATTTGAAAGCTGTGAAATAATCGACGGCCTTAATGGCGTTGGCTATCGTGCCCCCGCGATTTCCAAGAAATTTTGCGCTTAAAATTTTTACCGACCAACATACGCCGGCCACGCCCTGTGAATTACCACCCACGGCCCCAATCGTCCCGGCGACATGTGTTCCATGATCATCTTTAACTCCATCAAAAACACTATTATCTTTCTTATCAAAGTCCCAACCGTAAACGTCGTCGACATAACCATTTGAATCATCGTCAATTCCATTACCGGCAATTTCTCCTGGGTTTTTGTAAGCGTTCGCGGCCAGGTCAGGATGGGTGTACATATAACCTTCATCAATAATACCGACAACAACATCACTGCAATCGGCACTGGTGGCCCATGCTTCTGAGGCCCGGCTGCCGAACTGATTGGCAGGACTGGTATTGTCGCCGTACATCCCCCACAAACTTCCATTGGTAAAATAAGGATCATTTGATATGTCTGTATGATGCACGATCCAGTTTGGTTCTGCAAACTCAATGGATTTTTCTTGAAAAAGATTATTGATGACGGCGCGCAGACTTTGCGCTTTTGCTAAAGTCATGAGTTCGAGATCTGCACCATTTTTCCCTTTGGCGATATCATCTTTTTTACTGCTACCAATAAGTTCTCGCACTCTCTTTTTTTCCGTATCATTGGTATCAGCACGAAATTGAACCAAAATCTCATTAGCGACAAAAGGCCTATTTTGTTTTAGACCTTCGAGAATCAGCGCTTGCACACTTGGTCCATTTTGCCGACCAAAACCTGCGCAGCACACGAAGATTACCACCATCCCGATTGAAATTCTGAATAATCTATCTTTTTTCATACAAAACCTTTTCATAAATATTACTTTATTAAGGCTTACATCTTCACAATTTTTATATGAATGAAAAATGATGGAAGACACCGGGCCCAATGATCAAAGTGTCGAAGACCCTTCCATAGATCACGCAAGCTTGAATCAATTACAATTCCTCTGAAAAGATCTTCTCCGTGATCTTCCAGAACTTTTCCTGTTTTCTGGCTATGACAAATGAAGGCGTGCGAAAGTGCCTTTGTGCCTCTATGACATCATTGGGATTTTTGATCGGGAGCGGGCGCTCAGGTCTTTTCATGTGCGACCTTAAAAAATTGATATGGAATTTTTTTATGTTGGTTGAATTGCCCATGAAATGGACCTCCGAGAGATATTTCGAATCATAGTCATAGTATTTTATCTCTAAAAAAGGATTCCCGAACTTATCCGTTCTCACAAGATATTCCACCGAATCAGGTTGTAGCACATGGGCATTCTTCGAGAGCTTCGCCTGCTTAAGCTTGGCCTCGGCATCAATCAATTCGACTTGGCATTCCGTGCATTTTCTGGCCGTGAGATCATTTTCGGCGCCACAGGAGTTGCATAATTTGAAGCGAAAACGGTAACCGCAGGGTGTGATTTCCAGCGTCTTGGGATTTTGCTCGGCCCCACGGCACTTTCGGCCGAAATGCTCCACCACTTCATTGTCCTGATCCAAGACACCCCAGAAGCTGTTGGCAAAACCACATTTTGGACAAGTCACGAGAACCGCCACCGATTCTTCCTTAGGTTTTTTCTCACCAATTTCCGGACTATAAATATCGTGCCCCATGCCGGCGTAATCGAGAATCAGGCAATCCTGCTTGCCGGGAGATTGGCGCAGCCCCCTTCCAATAATCTGTTGATACAGTCCCGCCGATTCAGTCGGGCGTAAAATGGCAATGACGTCCACATGAGGCGCATCAAAGCCGGTGGTCAGAACTGAAACATTCACCAGGTATTTGATTTTTTTTTGCTTGAAATCTCCGATAATTTTATCGCGCTCACTGACTTCGGTGTCGCCAACCACCAGGCGCGCCTGCCCCTCGGGAAGATAGCTCAAAATTTCCGTGGCATGATTGACGGTACTACTAAAAATCATGACGCCATTGCGATGATAACTTTCGGTGATATCAACAATATTTTTGATTATCAGAGGCGTAAGTCTTTTTTGCTGCTTGATCAGGTCTTCCACCTCCTGCAGAGTGTACATCCGGCCTTTGTCTGTCAGCTCGGAAAAATCATAGCACGTCACGGGGATATGAATTTTGACCGGCTGAGTGAGATATTTGTTTTGGATCATGTAACTCAACGGCAATTCATAAACACATTGTTTGAAAAATCGTTTCTCTTGGGTCTTGATTTCGCCGCTTTGATTATATTCATAAATCCAACCAAGTCCGAGTCGATAGGGCGTCGCGGTCAGCCCTAAGATGCAAATATTGGGATTGCTCTGACTTAGCGTTTTGATCACGGCGGCATACTGGGTTTCTTCCTCCATATTCACGCGGTGGCATTCATCAATAATAAGCAGGGTAAAGCCTTGCAAGATCTCGGTATCAGCGCGAGCGATGGATTGGATACTGCCGAAAATTACTTTTTGTGCAGTGTCTTTTTTATTAAGGCCTGCCGAATAAATTCCGGCCTCAAGACCATAGCTTGAGAATTTATCATGATTTTGCTCCACCAATTCTTTGACGTGGGCCAACACCAATACGCGCCCTTTGGCAATTTTCGCCAGCTCGGCAATGACCAAACTTTTCCCCGCGCCGGTTGGTAGTACCACAACGGCGGGATCTCGTTTTCGCTGGAAGTAAGCGATGGTTTTGTCCACTGCGCTTTTTTGATAGGGCCTGAGTTCGTACATTCCCTAATGCTATGAGATTTTTCGCGCTTCTGAAAGAAGTTCCTTTCACCTTTCCATCTTATAAAACACCCTTTAGAATTGATCGGAAAATATGGCGACCAGAACAGAAAAAGCGACATTAAGACTACTTAGCATTCTTAAGGGACCAAACTTAAAAAGAAATTTCTTATTAGCTTTTTCCGCCCTCTTTGCTTTTTTCCTTTGTGTTTTTTTTGGCTTTCATTATCTCGATCGAGTGATGCTTAGAAGTGATTTCTTCACCCACCCTACCCGCTTAGTTTCGGGAGACAAACTCGATGTTTTCTTGGCCAAAGGCGAGGATATAAATGCCTTGGATGACAAAGGGGAAAATTGTCTTTTTAATCTCGGAATTCCAACCTCCACAGGACTAGACGAATTCGATGATTATTATTTTCGCTATTTCATCCAAAGGGGCGCAAAAATCAACCTTTTGAATCCCGAGGGAGAAAATGTCTTAACCAAGTTTATTCTTCACACCAATCTGGAAAGGGAGTATCTCAGTAGCAATCGGAGATATTTCGAAATAGCTGAAAACAATCTCAGAGTTTTAAACAATCTCGGTTTTGATATTAACATCATCAGCAAGAATGGCGCTTCGGCCCGGGACAAAATTAAAAATATTCCAGAATTAAGTTATATTTTTCACAGGTAGAATTCAACACTTTGAGTCCAGCGAAAATTATCCACATTGGCGGTTGTCACCTGGTGCTGTTCAATCGGAATCGCGGCACCCAAGAGTTCCAGGTGCGTCACGCTAGCACCCCATGAATTGAGTGGGACAACACTTATGAGCCGTTCCAATACTTCTGAAATTTTTTGCTCGTCACCTTGAATGGTAAAACTAACTCGGTCATGCTCACGGGGGTCGTTGCTCACGCCGCCCAAAAGCTGGCGCTTCAAGAGGGCACGAATGAAGGTCTGGCGAAACATCACGCCTTGAACTTTGCCCTTAACAATTCCACTTTTCATCATTTTCGACCTTAACCCTGTAATTTTTTACCATCCCATACTCTTTGCTAGAGCACCTATTTCCGCCGTGTTAGTGTTCGGCGAATATAGGTATTCATTCGATAACAGGGGTAAGAGCAATGGCAAGATTTTTATCGAGCGTCGTGAGCATGATTATTGGATCGGCATTTTTCGGAACCCTTTCGTATGCCTCCGTCGCCCCCATTCCTGATGCTAAATTTGAACATGCTCCTTACGGTGATCGCGTTTGTAGCTTGTGCCACCAGCGAGACGATGAAAATAGCCCGGGACCTCTTAATCAACCGGATGTTAATAGTGTCTGTATGACCTGCCACGACGGGTTTTCTGGAAAGCACCTCCACAAGGCCATGCAAACCAGCTGTACCAACTGTCATAACCCCCATAACGGAAATAGTTCTCGTTTTCTTCGCGCCTCAGTTCCCGCGCTTTGCACACGCTGCCATACTCAGATTGGAAACATCATTGCCAACTCCGAAACCAAGCACGGTGCCGTCGAGGTAGGAAAGAGTTGTTTAAATTGTCACAATCCTCACGCCTCCAAAGTTGAGAAACTGCTGAATGGCTTGCCCTATGATCTCTGTGTGAACTGCCACAACACGAACACCCTGGTTGATCATAATGGCAAAAGGCTTGCCAACATTAAAGAGTTGATTGAATCCAGGCCCTATGTTCATGCTCCCGTGGCCGAAAAAGACTGTAGTGCTTGTCACCAGACCCATGGAAGCAAAAATTTCCGTCTCCTCGTCGAACCTTTTCCCGCCACCTTTTATTCCCCCTTCGAGGAAAGTAACTACGCTCTTTGCTTCACCTGCCATGATTCCACCATTGTTACCGAACCGGAAACGACCAATTTGACCGGCTTTCGAAATGGCGATAAAAACCTGCATTTTCTGCATGTAAACAGAGAAGATGGAAGGGGTCGAACCTGCCGCGCCTGCCATGAAGTTCACGCAGCGGAACAACCCCACAACATTCGCGACGGTGTACCTTACGGTAATCGCGGCTGGGTTTTGAAAATCCATTATGAGCAACTTCCCCAGGGTGGTCGCTGTGCCAAAACTTGCCATACGACACGGGAATATCGTAGATAAGGACTAAGATGAAGATGAGATGGTTCATACTCACATTAATCCTTTGCTCCACGGGCCTGACTGACGCCTTTTCATACTTGAAGCCAGGTGATCGGTCTGAAAACTTTAGCTTGCCGACTTCCGTCGGAGGAACTGCACCCTTATTAAGTGATTCGGTAAAAGTTAACGTTGTCTTTTTCCTTCGCCCTAATCAGGTTCATTCGAAAGATGTTGCCGCGGCATTGGCGACCACCCTTGAACCGGGGTTGGCCGGCAAGAATGTTCGAATCGTGGCGGTAATCTCGGATAGATACTCGCCTCAAGACATCAACAGCTTTGTGAAAGAGAGTGGTTTAAAGATGCCCATTCTGATTGACCATCAAGATAACGTAGTTGGATATTTCGGAGTCATTCTTCACCCTGAAGTCGGGGTTTTTGATTCAAACGGTATCCTTCTCGACTATCGCCATTTTGCCTCCGTCAATTTTATTGATGTTGTTCGCGCCCAAATCCGTTATCGCCTTGGAGAAATCTCAAAGGATGAATTGGATGCTGTGATTAATCCTGTCCAGGATGAGGTCAACGAAAACCGAGTTAAAGCGGAAAGGCGGTTGAATCTGGCGCGCACCCTGCTCAAGCGTAATATGGTTGAGAGGGCCGCTGAAGAAGTTGGAAAGGCCCTTGCCTACGATAATACCTTGGCCGCGGCCCATTCATTTTTTGGCAAGATACTTGTGATTCGCGAAGATCGTACCAATGCCTGTGCCGAGTTTGCCATTGCCATCAGACTCGATCCCGCTGATTTTGATGGACTTGAAGGTATGAAAGAGTGTCAGAAGAACTAAGATGCTGTCTTGTTATTTGTAAGCAAGTTTTGTCTTAAAAATTTAAAGATCTCCGTCGCCAATCTGTCGCCGTCCACTGGTTTCGCGAGATGGATTTGAAACCCCGCTAAGTGGGCCAGCTTGACGTCATCTGCACCTGCGAAGGCCGTAATTGCAATGGCCGGGATGTTTCCTCCCTCGGCATCAGGCAACGCTCTGATTTTTTTTATCAAACTGTAGCCATCTTCCCCAGGCATGGCGATGTCACTTACTAGAATATGCGGTTTTATCTTTGAAAATATCTTCAAAGCTTCTACAGCCGATGAGGCAGAAGTCACCTCGGCTTCCAAGGATTTTAAAAAGGCCTTTAACGCCTGGCAAGTAGGGACATCGTCATCCACAAGGAGGACACGAATCCCAGTGAGTTTAACGTCAAAATCTGATCGATAGGCGAAGCTAAATGGAACTTGTACATTGTCCTGTAGTGGCAACGTTATCGTGAAGGTGGCCCCTTTTCCAACCCCGGGGCTTTCAACTGTGACTGTCCCGCCGTGCAATTCCACGATACTCTTTACTATTGAAAGCCCGAGCCCAAGGCCACCGTGCTTTCTAATGCTGGAGCTATCTGCCTGGCTGAAAGACTCAAAAAGAAGGGGCATAAACTCTGGCGAAATGCCTTGCCCGTGATCCACGACCTCAATCCGCACCGACCTACCCTCACTGTGCTTAATAATGTGAGAGCGAACTTCAATTTTTGACTTTTCACCTGAGAATTTGATCGCGTTGGTTAATAAATTCCAAATGGCCTGCTGAAGCCTGACAGGATCGCCCAAGATTGTCTCGGTCATCTCTGCAAGTTGGGTGTTGATCTCAATTGCTTTCGCCTCGGCCATGGGAGAAACTGCATCGATCGCCGCTTGAATGAAAGATGATGGGGCAATGAACTTCTTTTCCAATGCGAACTTTCCCATAATGATACGAGAGATATCCAAGAGATCATTGATCAGTTGTCCTTGAGTCCGAGCGCTTTGTTGAATGATCGCGGCTGCCTGTTTAGTCTTCTCTCGATCCAAGCTTCCCCCAGCGATCAATTGGGCCCAGCCCAAAATTGCAGTCAAGGGTGTTCGAAGCTCGTGCGAAAGTGTCGCCAGAAACAGGTCTTTCGCTCGATTGGCATTTTCCGCTTCTATAAGCGCTTTTTTCTCTCGAACGAAGAGAATCTCGAGCTCTTCCTCCGATCGCTGTTGTTGTTGTTCCGCTCTTACAAGATCATAGATAAGGATTGCGAAAAAAATGCAAACATAAATTATGTTTAAAATGATATAAAAAGAATTCGCGATGTCTTGCGGAAGAATCCCAGATCTCACAATGTAAACATGCATAAAATTAAGAGATGCCGAAACGACGATAGCGAACGGAAGTAGCCGCCGAATTATTTTTCCAGATATTTTAGGGGAACAAACCAGCTCTACCACCTGTCTATCGCTGTGAAGAAACAAAACCGCGGGGCCAAGAAAGAAAAATAAAATGGCGGTATTTAATGCCATGGACGTCATCTTAAGATTCAACACAGTTAAGAATTTAATGCTGAGCAGATAGCCAATAATGTTAAAGTAAGAAAGCAGTGCGCTTAGCACCGCCGCTATTTCAATGAGATAAAGTTCCTTTGTCCTTTTAGAGAGATGACAAAGAAGAGCTATATTGAGAACGATAAAACTGATCGCAGTAAGAAGGGACATCCTCCCTGGGCTTACAGTATAAATCGCATCCACGGGTTCTTGAATAAAAAACTGATCGATTCCGAAATCGACAGGAAGAATATCCTGTAGTCCGGTAAGGGCGGCCACAAGGATTCCCCCTCCTGACAAGAGGTAAATCATCCATGGGGATGATTTTTTTTGAACTAATAGAAGAGAAAGTCCTGTGGCAATATAGAGCAAGGCCGTGTTGAATTTCATCTCGACCAAGTTTGGCAAGATACTCTTAAGTGTGCCAATGTTGAAAAGCCATCCTACGACAACGAGTAAACCTACTCCAATTGTAAAGATGCCCGTGAAGGCAGAATAATGCTCCAGCCTTTTTTTCATGTCATAAGGCGTGCTCATGATTGATCCATGGGATTATCCCATGTTTATTAAAAATTTGTGGGTGTGAAAAAGATATAAGATCCATCACCGTTCAAAGTGATATTTAGTTATCTCTCCACCATAAGCAGCTTCACAGGCAACGCCCCATTTCGCAAAGAAATTTCTTTGGTCGCCTTGAGCGCCAGCAAATGAATGGGCGCTTCACTTGGAACCAGCAAGGCCACGCGCCACGCGGAAAAACGTTGCTTGATAACGCCCCCGACTTCCCGGTATAGCTGATCAATGGTGCCGCCCCCGATTCGCTCACCGTAAGGGAGATTGGCGACAAGAACTCCCCGTGGAGCGGGAGGCACTAAATCCTGAAAGGGTGTCACTGAAAAATTAATGTATTTTTCCACTCGTGCCCGCAAGGCGCTGGCGCGGGCCACCTCGATAAATTCGGATTTAATGTCGGAGGCATAGATAGGCGCGGCCAAGGCCGATTTTTTTTGGGCGCGCAGCTGATCTCCCACTCGACGCCATAAAGGACGATCAAAACCGGCCAGATGCTCAAGCGAGAAATCATCCTTCCCGCGATGAATGAGGGGGGCCTTATTAAGGGCAAGATAGGCCGCCTCAATGGCGATCGTGCCTGAGCCACACATGGGTTCGACCAAGGGTTCATCGCCCGTATAACCGGCCAGCATGAGAATGGAGGCCGCCAGCGTTTCTTTCAAAACGGCAGGATGCCCCTGTGTCCGCCAACCACGTTTATGAAGGGCCCGGCCGGCGGTATCGATCCCCAGCACACAGCTACCATCGCGAATAAAAAGAACGATCGTGATGGGGTTGTCAGCTTCGGGGTTAAATTTCGGCGGGGCCTTTTCAAATGCGCTCTTTTGAACCGACTGAACTACCGCCGTCACAATTGCCGCTTCATCGAGCTTTTGCGCACTCAGATCGGCGAGAGTCGGTGTGACCGTGAAGGCCCGTTGATTGCGTAGCCAGTTTGGCCAGAAAATTTTTTTCAGTGCCGTCTGAAGCGTGGCCAAATCGGAAAGTTCGAACTTGGCCACCACCCGCTGGATACGGCTTGCGGTACGCAGAAGTAAATGGGCGCGGTAGGCAGTCTCCAGATCGCAGTCAAACATGATTCCGCGATAAAACTTGTTCTGCTCCTGAACCCCCAATGCGTGAAGTTCAGACGCGAGCACATCAACTGTTTCGTGTGGGCAAGTAGCGATCCATTGCATGATCGTATTAAACCTCATTTAGGTGGAAAGTTCCAGCACGCTAAATGAGAGAGATTAAAGATCAGTAATGGAAAATTTATAAACGTCACCGCTCTTGTTGGATTTAACTGTGAACAAGCGTGATGCCGGGTTAATGGCGATGATGTTTCCACCATAAGAATGATCCCAGGAGCGCGGGTAAACAGTCTGCCCCACACACAAATACTCTAAACAACCGCTCCCAACCGCCAAACCTGATGGATTCATTTTGTAGAGGTCACCCGATTTATTGGATTTGATAAGAAGCTGTCCTTTGGCCAAGAAGACGGCAAGAACGTTTCCACCGTAAATATGATCCCAGCTCTCGGGAAAAACTTTATCTCCGACACAAAATCTATCTAAGCATCCGGCCGGAAGACCGAGCTCACTCTCGGCGAAAGTATAGACGTCGCCGCTCTTATTCGACTTCACCCGGTACTCTCGAAGGTATGGATTAGCGGACAAAATAGTAGCGCCATATTCATGGTCCCATGAGTATGGGAAAACCCGATCTCCAACTTGCAGCGTTTGCGGCCCTGGCAATGGGTTGGGGTAAGGATTCGGGTATGGATTTGGATACGGGTTCGGGTTCGGGTTTGGATATGGGTTGGGCCCAGGAATTGGTCCTGGAATAGGTCTAATGACAGGAGGTGCGCCACCGCCTCCATTGGAAGAGACACACTGAGCGCTGCTCCCCAGATTTCGCAAGATTCGCTCGCGATTACAATCTCTTAGGGCGTCTCGACAGTGCATATCCCCAGGGGCATAGGCAAAGAACGACTGCACTGGGTAGCCTCGTTCAAGCAGGTCCACGCGACAGGTGCTCTGGGCCTCTGAAGTCAGAGTAAAAGCAAATAAAAGACTGGTTAGCAAAAATAGTTTCATGTCGCCCCCTCCGGTTAAAAACAGGGGCAACTTAACTCAAAGGAAAACGGGGTTACAACCCACCGGATACATTTTCTGCGCCACGCGGCGCACTTCAGATTTTTTCTTTAGGATTTTTTCTTAAGTAATTCAAGAGATCCGTTCGCGTGATCATGCCAAAGAAAGCATCCTTATGAAAAAGGAGAACCACCATGCCTTTCTCAAGAATGTTAAAAATATCACTGGCTTTTTTGTCTGATTGAATTTTTACCAGGTTATGAGCCATAACGGTGCGAACTTTTTCTTCGAACCCTTTTCCACTGTGGATGGCAGACAGAAGATCAAACTCGTCAATCACACCAATAACATTATTATCTTCAATGACAGGTAGCTGAGAATATTCATAAATACGCATTCGAGAATGGGCCACGAGTAAAGTATCATCTGGATGAATTGAGGTTATGGAATTGGTTTCCTGCGTTCTCGTCACCAAATCACGAAGATCGTGATATTTGTTTCCTGGCAATAGGCCATGATCCATCAACCAATAGTTGTTATACATCTTTGAAAGATATTTATTTCCCGTGTCGCAGACCAAGGTGACGACTCTTTTGGCAGTTTTACTTTCTCGACAATAGCGAAGAGCGGCCGCCAGAAGCGTTCCGGTCGAAGAGCCGGCCAGGACTCCTTCCTTCGCAAGCAGCTCACGACAGGTCGAAAAACTTTCCTGGTCATTAATGGAATAAGCATTTTTAGTGCGAGAGAGATCGGTAATGGACGGAATAAAATCCTCCCCGATTCCTTCGACAAACCATGAGCCGGCAGTCCCAAGTGTTCCTTTCTTAACATAATCGGCCAATATGGACCCTTGAGGATCGGCCAAAACTAACTCGGTATTTGGAGAAACTTTTGAGAAAAAGCGACTCATCCCTGTCAGTGTTCCGCCTGAGCCAACGCCACAAACAACCGCATCCACCTTATGACCCATTTGTTCCCAAATCTCAGGCGCCGTGGTCATCTCATGAGCAAGGGGATTGGCGGGATTATTAAACTGGTTGGCGTAAAAGCTATTGGGCGTTTCACGGGCGATTTTTTCCGCTAGATCCTGATAGTATTCAGGATGTCCCTTTTCCACATCCGACCTGGTCATCACAATCTTTGCTCCAAGGGCGCGGAGGTGGTTAATTTTTTCTTGGCTCATTTTATCGGGGATAACAAGAATCAGAGGATAGCCGCGTTGAGAGGCAACCAGAGCAAGACCAATCCCCGTATTTCCGGCGGTGGCCTCTATAATGGTAAAGCCAGGTTTTAGTTTTCCCTCTTTTTCGGCCTGCGTAATCATGAATAATCCCACTCTGTCCTTGATGGAACCCCCGGGGTTATTGCACTCGAGCTTCAAAAAAAGCTTGCACAGGCCTGTATCAAGATGAGTGACTTCAAGGAGAGGAGTATTGCCAATCATTGAGAGAAGATTTGCGGTGGTTATCATAATATCCTTTTATCTTGCCTCAAAATCGAAGCTGACGTTCATTTTGCCATTTTTTTTTCATTAACGTAAGATACTCTGATCCACAGGAAATCTATTCTATGAACACCCTTTCCAAAATATTTATCATCAAAATCTCCGCCACTTTAATTTTCTGGTGTCTGCCGCTGATTTTGATGCCCGCATCGATGCTGGAGTCCGCAGGCTTAATCAACCTGCAAAGTATCATGTTTGCCCGTATGCTCGGATGGGCCTATCTTGCCCTTTGCCTCTGCTACTTCTTCGGACTCAAGTCCTCGCTTAAGGGGGACCGGGCCATGGGCCCCATATGGGTAGGCATCATGAGCAACGCGGGTGCGTGTCTCTACCTGATGTACTTCGGACTGAGCGATGCCTGGATCACTTTGGGAAGTTTCATCCAATTTATCAGCTGGGCTTCAGCCGTTTTCACTCTCGCGATCACCTTTGGGTTGTACCTTTTTGGCGTGCGAGGCAAGGGCCCTTGTTTTTTCTAAGCTCCCTCGATACCCTGTGCGTGTGAAAAAAATATTTTTGCTTTTGTTATTTTCTTGTAATCTCCACGCCGCCACACTCGTGCTGATCGGTGGTGGTGAGCATCCCAAAGCGGCCTTGAGCTATTTTATTCAAAAACTGCAACCCGGCCCGATCTATGTCTTGCCCTGGGGCACCTCTTATCCGGAGGAAAGTTTCGAAGATATTAGATCCGAGCTGGAAAAGCTTGGTGCTCATGACATTCAGTGCTTTTGCAAAGAAGTTTTTACGCCTGAGAATTATCGAGCGCTCGCTCGGGCAGGAGGAATCTATTTTCCGGGCGGAGATCAAAATAAAATCATGCAAAGAATCTTTCAAAGCCACGCCAAACCCTTGCTCCAAGACCTTTACCAAAAAGGTGTTCCCGTGGCAGGAACGAGTGCCGGGACCGCCATTCAAACCAATCCGATGCTTACCGGAAATCGTGCTGAAACAAGCGAAGGTCTGGGATTATTGGCCGGCTTGATTGTCGACCAGCATTTTCTGGTGCGCGGACGCGAGGAACGATTGCTACAAGCGCTCGAGGCCTTCCCGACTTTAAATGGGATCGGGATTGATGAATCCATGAGTGCCATTATCGAAGACTCCACCTATGTGACAGCGATAGGACCGAGTCTTGTCACCCTCTATATCAAAAATCACTCCGAAATCAAAAAGATCGAATTAATCGATAAGCAGAGTTTGCGCCTGAAGGTTGCTTCTCGCAGAAGTGGTGGCAGAACCACCACCTCCACGAAAAGTACTACCTCTTATTGATCTCCGTGACGACTTTGACAGCATCGTTCTCCGAATATGGCCCCATTTCCAGCCCAGCACCTGTGATCGGCACCCTTAGTTTAAAGTTCGACTCCACTCCGGCAATCTCGGCGTGAATTTCCTTATTCACGGAGCTGGCATTGAGTTTTTTAAATTTTGCCTTTCCAGATTTGCTCAGCTTTACGCTGACGATCGTCTCACCGCTTCGAGTGACCCTTTCGGCAGAAATAAAATCTCCCTTATTCAAAGAAAGCTCGGACGCAAAAAGCGGAAGTGCAGAAACCAATACGGCCATAGAAAATAAACGTATATTCATAAATACCTCTTCTTGTATAAAAAATTAAAATTGCTTGGAACTAGCAGACCCAATAAAGAGGAGGACTAAGTCCGGTGTGGATCTTGAAATCGCGAGTACTGACCAAGTGAAAGACTCTGGAAAAACCTTCAAAAGAACTGACCGATACAAAAAATAGATCTCTTTCAGGGAGCAGACCTGCCAAAACGAACATTTTCCCAGTTTCAGAATTAGTGCCACAAGTTTGAGAGAGTTGCGGCGACGCCTGTTCCAGACGCTGATCCACCTGATGTGTATCAGCCGCGCTCGCCTCGGGAGAGGAAAGTAAGTAGAGGCACAAAAGAGGTAAAAAAGCGGCGAAAAATTTCATCCGCACAATTTGGGGGCAATTCTTTGCGTGTCAAGTGGGACCGGGATTAATGGTAATCTTTAAGTGTCGCAAGCTGGGAACAGGCCACATCTTTGACAACATAGTCTGCCGCGATAAAGGAATCTAGACCTTTCTTGGCACAGGTTTTCCGAAGATAGGTCCTTGTGCGATCATAATCTTTTAACGCCAAATAATACATGCTACGGCGATACAGGGTAAGGATTTTATCCGGATGGAATTTCTCCAGTCTCAGCAAATATTCCTCGGCCTTGTCGAGTTTGTTGGCCATGATGAAGTTTTGAACGATCTCACTTAAACAGCGATAATGACCGGGGATGGCCGTTAGACATTCTTCCAGGAGAGGAAGAAGATCGTTAAGCACACTCGTGGTATCCAAGTTATCGGTGGCAAAATATCTTACGGTATGGCACAGCTCATTTTTGCTATCTAAGTCCAAACATTTTTCCGCCAACCTAGCGGCCTCCTCCCATTTTACCAGCCCGATAAAGGCGTACCCAAGATTCCCCAAAGCTTCAGGATTATCCGGTTGCCTGTTCAAAACAGCTTGCCATTTCTTGGCGATCGCGACGGCCTTTTTTCTTCGTGCCAAAAATTCTTGCAGGTCCTTGTCATACACTTTGGACTTCTGTTCCATCGTTTTTTCCAACTCTGCTGGCGGGGATTCCATCTTTTGCGGAGCTTGAACTTCGTTACTCTGGCTTATCTTTGGAACCTGAACTGTCGAAACTGATTTGACTTCGTTTACCTGATCCACGTGATTTTCCGAAAGCCGCAGAAAATAAATCAGCGATATGATCAAAGAAATCGCGAATAATAACCCAAGCACTTTTCGATTCATGTTTTTAACTATACTACGATTCAAAAATGGAAAGTAGGTCCATCGGTTTTTTGAATTGATGGGCAGGCTTTTCTTTACTCATGGCATCGACATCGACCAGAGGGTCCCATAAGGCCGCAATGGCCTTGGCACCCGCCGCTTTGGCGGCCTGGAGGTCAATCGTGGAATCGCCGACGTAAAAGGTGACTTTAGGGTCCAGCTTCATGCGTGATGCCGCCAACAGAATTCCATCAGGAGCAGGTTTTGACTTTGCAAGATGATTATCGGCAATCATGGTTACAAAATAGTTGCCTAAATTATGTCGTCGCAAAATGACCTCGAGGTCCCTCTCATGCCTGCCAGTCACGAGGGCCATGGGTACATCCAAATTTTTCAAACCTTGCAGCAGCGCTTGAATCCCCGGGAAGAGGTCAATGCCCACGGCAAGTTCCGCTTGGTGATTGCAGTAGCTGTCAAAAGCCTTACTCGCCTTTGCCTCATCACCCAGAAGCTGGAGAAAAATACGATTTGCGGCCTGTCCGAAAAATCGCTTTATTTCCTCTGGAGTTCGTCTCAGCTCTCCGATATTTTCCAGCGCCCAGTTAAAAGATGTCGTGGCGTGGCCAAGAGAGTTTAGCAGCGTTCCGTCGCAATCAAAGATGACACCGTTATTTTTCATATAAATTTTTACCATAACAAATGTCACACGAGAAGTGTCTTGCCGAAGGACTCCCCGAACTTTACGATTATTCTTATTTGGATGAATACACATGGCAAATTTTGTCTATATCGCCACCAGCTTGGATGGCCATATCGCAACCCTCGACGGTGGCATCGAGTGGCTCACCGAAATTCCAAATCCCGCGAACAGCGATTATGGCTTTGCGGAATTTATGAACTCCATCGATGCGCTCGTGATGGGAAGAAAAACTTACGAGACCGTCTTAACCTTTGATCAATGGCCGTATACAAAAAGGGTGTTTGTTTTGAGCAACACCTTAAAAACCGTTGCTCCGACTTTGCGTGACAAGGCTGAAATTATCAACGGTGAGCTGAAAAATATCTTAACGACACTTCATGAGAGAGGATTTAAAAATTTGTATATCGATGGAGGGAAAACGATCCAAGGCTTTCTTAAGGAAAATCTCATCGATGAATTAATTGTTACGAAAATTCCTATCATTTTAGGTGACGGAATTCCTCTTTTCCAAAGACAAAACAACAGCATTATGTTTCGTCATTATTCCACCACCATTTACAATGATTCATTAGTTAAGAGTCATTATAAGAGAGCATGATTTTTTGTCCTCGAAACCAGTGATTTCGAGGACAAAATTCAGTGGAACTTTTGTCTATGCCTCTCACCAACGCTATTCAGCTATAGTGATAATTCGGGGGTTGATCAGCTGGTTGCTTACACGAGGGAGCACTAAATTTGAAAGAATCTGGATTGATATGCTATCCTGCTCCAATGCGACGATCAATCTGTCTCGTTTTCATTCTCACCTTTATTGTGGCCTGTATGGGGACTGGTGCAGACAATGGGCGTAGTCATAGAACCACGGGCCGCTCTGGCAGCGTTGGCACCGGTCTCGGGGGAAATTCTAGCGCTCATACCATTCGCAATGTCTTCGTGAACGCAACTGGAAATATTTTTTCCGCTACAACAGAAGGGCTTTTTATCTCGACTAATGGCGGAACAAGCTTCAGCAACCAAACCACCACGCGCGGTCTTGGAAGTAATACGGTTTGGGGTGTGCATGTCGATGGCCTTGGCACTGTTTACGCCGCGACAAACGGCGGACTTTCCATCTCCGCGAACAATGGTTTTAGTTTTATCAATAAAACCATAGGGCAAGGACTTGGCAGTAACATCGTCTGGGGCGTTTCTGTGGATGGGAGTGGGAATATTTATGCAGCCACAAGCGGTGGCCTTTCAATCTCGACCAACGGTGGAGACAGTTTTACAAACAAGACGACGGTCCAAGGTCTGGGTAATAACGATGTAAGAGGAATCGCGACTGACGGAAGTGGTAATATTTATGCCGCCACCACCGGTGGTCTCTCCATCTCGACGAACAGCGGTTCCAGTTTTATAACGAGGACCACAGCGAATGGCTTGGGTAGTAATGATACCAGGGGAGTCGCCATAGATGGTACTGGCAATATTTATGCCGCCACGACCGAGGGACTTTCCATCTCAACCAATGGTGGAGCAAGTTTTATTAATCGAACAACCGCGAAAGGACTTGGCAGCAATACAGTCTGGGGCGTTTATGCGGATGCACTTGGAAATATTTATGCCGCCACCAACGGTGGCCTTTCCATCTCGGCGAACGGTGGTTCAGGTTTCACCAATCGAACAACCAGAAATGGGCTGAGTAGTGACACCATCTGGGGTGTATTCGTGGATGGCCTCGGGAAAATTTATGCCGCGACAAACGGAGGACTCTCTGTCGCGCCCAACACTGGAGCAAATTTTACCAATAAACTTTAACGAATGGAGAAACCATGGTCACTTTTGAAGCTAAGCATATCAATGTTTCAATCAATCGCTCAGTTACCGATGTCTACAATTATATTTCTAATCCTAACAACCTCCCATCCTGGGCCAGCGGATTGAAGAATGTCAGCGTCAGATTTGTGGAAAAGAATCAGTTCGGAGTCGTCGATCACCACGTGACTCTGGAATCTGGCATATCACTTTACATGCCTATGCGAGTTCTTCCGAACCATGACGGCAGCGAAGTTCTTTTTACCTTGTATCGACGGCCGGAAATGTCTGATAAGCAATTCGAAGATGATGCCGCGTGGGTCAAAAAAGACCTGGAAAAGTTAAAAAAAGTTGTTGAGAGTTCACTCATGTCTTAGAGCATCGATAGGAGCAAGACGAGACGCCTTCCGTGCCGGATATAATCCGAAGATAATTCCGATAGAAGCCGAAAACACAAACGAGAGCAGAACAGAATCGAGCGTGATTGAGGTCGCCCAACCTGCGATTTCCGATATCAAGACAGTGGCCAGCCATGCTAAAGCTATTCCGAAGACTCCGCCGACAGCACTAATGACCACCGCTTCAACAATAAATTGGGATAAGATATCCAAACGTCGAGCACCAACGGCCTTGCGGAGACCGATCTCACGCGTTCTTTCAGTCACTGATACCAGCATGATGTTCATAATCCCTATGCCGCCAACCAGAAGCGAAATCGCGGCAATTGCCGAAAGCAGAAGGGTCATGACCTGAGTACTGGCCGTTAGCGCGGCCTGAATCTCTGCCAGATTTCTTACGCGAAAGGCGTCCTGACGCTGTGAAATTGGCACGCGGTGACGGGAGAGCAGAAGCTCAAGCGTCTGGTCTTGAACCACTGATGTTTGCTCGGGTGAATTGACTTCGATATCGATATTATCGATATAATCTTTTCCATACAGCCGTCGCATGGCGGTCGTAACGGGAACAAGGATGCGATCATCCTGATCATTGAACGCGTTGGCGCCTTTCTCGGGTAAAACGCCAATCACCTGAAAGCTAACCTTGTTGATTTTGAACATTTCGCCAATGGGACTTTGCCCTCCAAAAACCTCTCGCACCAGCGTTGCCCCCACGATGGCGATTCGTAGCCTCTTCTTGTTTTCAACATCAGTAAAAAAACGACCGACCGTTGGGGTATCCGCATGCATGCTTGCCCAAGCGGCGGAAACTCCCATGACCGAGGTGTTCCAGTTTTTATTCAGATAGGTCACCTGGGCGCGACCAGTGACATTGGGAGCAACGGCCTTAACTTCCGGAATTTTTTCTTTGATGACCTGAGCATCCTCCACCGTAAGCCTGGTTGTCGCCCCTGCCTGAACCATCGCTCCGCCAAAGCCTCGAACCGCGCCAGCACGAACATTGAGCAGATTCGTCCCGAGAGAAGAGAGTTGCTCCTCAATCGCTTTCTGGGCCCCTCGACCAATTGCAATCATGGTCACCACCGCACCCACGCCGATCAAGATTCCGAGCATGGAAAGGCCGGTGCGAATCTTATTGGCAGCGAGAGTTTTTACACCTTGGAAAAAATGCTCCACCACATGAGCAATCTGAAATCCCACTGTCGTGGAAATTTCCTGCGTCGCTTTTTTTTCTGCTCCGAACGTTAGGGGAACAAGTCGCTCATCAGACAAAACACCGCCATCATGCATACGGATGAGCCGTTTGGCCTGCCTTCCGATGGCATCTTCGTGAGTTACAATCACCACCGTGATTCCTGAGTCATTCAACTCTTTCAAAATGTTTAGAATTTCTTTTCCATTCACCGAATCGAGATTTCCCGTGGGCTCATCGGCAAGAATCATCAGCGGCCGATTCACAAGTGAACGGGCGATGGCCACGCGCTGCTGCTGACCACCTGACATCTCATTGGGATGATGAATTAAACGCTCACCCAACCCCACGCGCTTTAAAAGTGTGGCGGCATATTCGACATCAATTTTGCCCTTCGAGTAGAGAAGCGGTAACGCCACATTTTCGAGTGCCGACATTCGAGGCAGAAGATTGGATTGCTGAAAGATAAAGCCAATGACCTCGCGGCGGAAAACCGCCAATTCATCTTCTGTGAGCTTTGAAACCTCTTTGCCATTAATGGTGTAAGAGCCCTCATCCGGTACGTCGAGGAGACCCATCACGTTCATGAGTGTCGATTTGCCGGAACCCGACGCTCCCATGATGGCGATAAAATCACCATCATGGATGGTGAGTGTTACATTCTGTAATGCATGGATGACATTGTCGCCCATCTGATATTTTTTTTGAATGTTTTTCAATTCAAGCATGAGCGCCGCCTAATGCCCGCCGCCACGTCGGCCGCCAAAGGGACTGAAGGGACTGCGATTTTTTTCCTCTGAGGAAGAACATCACTCCGCCACCAAAATGCTTTCCCCTTCCGCCAGCCCCTGCACGATTTCGGTATGTTTACCGTCCGTAATACCAACCTCGACAAGCTTTTCCAGAGGTTTTTTCTGTTTGGGCGCTTTCACCATAACTGTATATTTACTGTCGAGAACTCGCAGGGCCTCATTGGGAATCAGCAGAACGTCATCTTTTGAATCAACGATAAAAGTAACATTCGCCGTCATCCCACTGCGCATGAATTCCGGCGTCTGTTCCGGAATCACATCGACAACATAAGTTGTGACGTTATTGACCGTTTTAGCATCGAAGGCAATTTGATTCGCGAAGGCTTGAATCTTATTTTCGGGATAAGCATCCAGCACGATCGTGGCATGCTGCTGTAATTTAATTTGGGAAATATCCGTTTCATCGACCTGGGCCTTCACTGTAAGGCGATCAGAGATGACGAAAACCGAATCAATGTTGGTGAAGGTTTGTCCTGATTCGACATTTCTAAGGATGATGGTGCCGTTGATGGGGGCAAAGATGGGAGTTGGTCTGTAATCTTCCTCCCACTTCTTTAGCTCGTCTCGACCTAAGGCACGGGCGGCATCAATAAGCGCGGCCCGTTCGGTGGAACTCATCCATGCCAGGACTTGTCCCTTTCTGACTTTTTGTCCTTCGACGACAAGCACCTGCTCCACCCGTCCCGCTACGGGAGGCTTGATCTCAAGGCGGTTATCAGGCTGCACGGTTCCCGTTGCCAAAATTGTAACGACGATGTTTCCCCGTGCGACCTGCACCTCTCGATAGGTAATCTCAAGTGGCCCCTTCTTTTTTAGGGCGAAAACCGCGATGACGACTATTGCACACAGGATGAGGGCAAAAATAATCCAACGCTTTTTTTTGTGAATATCGCTCACGGAATGACTCCTTTGCCTTGTGACTGTTGCCAGGCCGCCTCTGCTGTTGTGCGGTCACGTTGGGCCTGTAAAACGGTTTTCTCTCGAACGATGAGATCGTTCTCAATCAAGTCCCAATCCTCAAAGCTCATGAGACCATTATTGTATTTGCTACGGGCGATCTCGGCGCGTTTGAGGGCCGCCTCCTTAAAGCTTTCATCGACTTTGAGTTTTTCAATGGCCTCGATGTAGGCCGTATACGTCTGTTTTAACTTTGTCAGAGTTTGACGATCACCATTTTCTCTCGTGGTGCGTGCCACGGCAAAGGTGGCGACAGCACTCTTGGTACCATAATAATCTTTTCCTCCGTCAAATAAGGGGAAGGAGAGAGTCGCACCGATGGTTCTACGTTGGTTTTCCGGAAACCAGTCCTGTCCCGTCTTCCCTGTGCTCGCATTTAAGCTGAAGGTCGGAAAAAAACCCGAACGTGCCGCCTTGATTCCGGCATCCGCCGAATCTTCCTGGGCGACGAGCTGAAAATGATCGGGGGTCGAGAGAACCAGCCGTCGAAAATCAGGATTGCCGGGCAAGGCCTCAAGCGGCACATCCTCGTTTAAGATCAGCTCCGCATCTTCGTCTCTTCCCAGCACGCGGACGAGCTGGGCCTGGGCCACAGCGATATTGTGCTTGGCCTGAAGGGCATCGTAATGCGCCTGATTGAGATAGGCCCTGGAGAGAAGGACAGAACCTTTGTTTTCCCTTCCGCTCTGAAACCGAAGTTCCACAAGCTTAAGATTGTCTTCGCGACGGCGTATAATGATCTGCTGCAAAGTTAATGAGCGTTGGGCGAAAAGCATCCCTGAATAAGCTGTTTTGAGATCTAAGCTAATCTTGGCCTTAACAGCGGCCAGATTGGCTTCCTGAACCCTGGTCTGGGCCGATGCCTGATTCACCCTGGCTTGATCTTGAAGTCCGTTAAACAGGGTGTAGTTCGCTGATAAGGTGGCATTATACGATTCACTCGATGCACCTGAAGTTTCGCTATCGCTGTAATCCAATGTGCCGGCGAGTGTAGGAAAAAAACCACTATAAGCCCCTCTGGTTGAATATTGTGCAGACTCGAGGGATTGAAAAGCAGACTTCAGCTCCGAATTACCCCGTACAGTCTCATCAACACAGGCCTGCCAGGAAAGCTCTCCCGACGCAAAGGCCTGCGGCACAATCGCAAAAATCAAAATGGGGGTAACAATCTTGTCACAAATAAAAAAGCGCATAACTCTCCCCGTCACAAACTACAGAGATATTTATAGCATTATATCTGTCGAATGATAAATGAGGTCGATTACCTTATCCGAGGTCGATCTGCAGCTCTTTGGTGTAGCAGGACCCTCGCGGAGTCGGCACTGAGCTATAGAGTGAAAAACTCTCAACCGGAAAGCTGGCGGCGGAAAACATAGAATAACATTGCAAAAAAGGGACGATCTGTTCGATCGGAACCTTGTCCAGTCTCGCCAGAGTGATATGGGGATGAAAGGACTGACTGGCATCTTTACCAAAATTTTTCAGCGCTTTGCGAATCTTACTCGCCAAAGCATCTAACGAGACGCTTGGTTCAAAACCTGCCCAGAGAACTTTGGCAAAATTTCGATTAGCAAAGTGGCCAACACTTTTCGGAACCAGGTTAAATGGTTCGTGCTCAATTTCTTCCAGAATTTTGATGATCTGCTGATATTCAAAGCTGCGAACTTCCCCGATAAACTTGAGGGTCAGATGCATATTTTCAAGAGGGGTCCATCGGGCGTGCTTTAAAGGGACCTTCAGCAGGGCCAACTCCTGCTTGAGCTGCTCGGGAATGTCGATTGCGATGAAAAGTCTCATGTTTGTACTATACTTGCCGCAGGTAATTTTTTCAAATGGGTTGCCATACTGAGTCGCAGAGGTAGAACAGGCCATCATTTAATTTAGGGGGAGTCGTATGAAAATCTTATTCACGGCCATGTGCCTTCTTGCTTCTTTAGCTGTATCGGCCGAAGTGAGTTCCATGAAATGTACCATGAGTTCCCAATATTTGAATTTTACACAGGAAATCGTCGTCGACTTAAATAACCCTGACTTTCTTGGCAATGGTCCGACCGAAAAGGGTGATGAGTGGGAAATTGCCTGGTCGCTCAGCGAATGTGAGGACTCAACCTCTCTTGTCTTCGATCTCAAAGAATATAAAAAATTTCGGGCGGGAAAAAATAAGTCGATTTATGGTCGCCTTACACACTCAGAGCCATCCATTTCCATTGAAACTGACGTCGATTGTCAGGCGCTTTAACGGGAGTGTTTCTGATAGATCCTCATGGCATTGGGCATGAGTTCAATCAGTCGCTCCTCGCGCTGTCGATTGCTGGGATGAGTGGAAAGAAAACTGGGTCCGCTTGATCCCGAGATTTGATCCATGCGACGCCATAGTACCACCGCCTCTCGCGGATCAAATCCTGCCGTGGCCATCAAGACCAGTCCGATTTCATCCGCCTCTGATTCATTGCTTCGACTAAACGGTAAGATAATTGCGACCGTCGTACCTAGACCCAAGGCCGCAAGCGCTAATTGGCGTTTTTCCTTCGGCAACTCGCCCAAGGTTGCAACCGCGAGTATTCCCAAAACGACCTCCTGGCCAAGTTGCGCACTCAATCTCTGCCCCCCGTGGCGAGCGATGGCATGGGCAATCTCATGCGCCAAAACAGCGGCAATTCTGGCGGGATTGTTGGCGACCTTGGCCATCCCGGAGTAGAAGCCGACCTTGCCTCCAGGCAGGCAAAAGGCGTTTATTTGCGGATTTTCAAAAACCTTGAATTCCCATTTAAAATCGGCGCGCTCGACGGCCCCCGCCAAACGCTGGCCGATGACTTTTACCTGCTGAGCCAACTCACTACTTGAATCAACCCTTTCGTGCTTGAGAATGTCCTGGTATGCCTTCTCGCCCATGGCATTCTCTTCTTCCGTGGAGGTTAGAATGAATTTTTTTGTTCCCGTTACGGGTGTGGTGGCACAGGAAATAAAGAATAGGGCCAAGATCAAAAAAGCATCTCGCGCCATAGCTATCTCTTAATGCTCTCGCGCGCCTTTGCCAAGGCCAGCTCATGGGACTTAAGTTCTTCCTGAAGTCGCTTGATGTCAGGGGCATATTTTTTTTGCCGTTCTTCCAAAGCAAGGCGCAACTTCTCCCGTTGGGCCGAGTATTCGCTATTTTTCTTCTCAAATTCCTCAGATTTTTTTTTCAAATCGACAATAACCTGCGGTAGCGATTTTTTTTCCTCTTCTACTGCCTTCAATTGCTCGGTTATTGTATTTAGCTCATCTTGCAAAGGTTGCTTTTGGGAGTCGGGAGCTTGCGCCATATCGAGAAGCTGTAACTTATCTTTCAGTGTTAACTGCCTTTTACATAGGGGAATTTTCTTTTCCTCCAAAGTTTTTCGGATGGACTCTTTATTGGTTGTTAAGCGCTGAACTTCGGCCTGGATTTCGTGCTGGCGCTTTTCCGCTTCGGAAATGGCCTTGTCAGCAAGAGCGATTTTACTGCTGACATTCTCAAGATCGTCGGTGATCTTTTTCAAGATGGCCTTGGCCTGGTTTAATTTCTCCTCTATACCATGAACCTTTGCCTCTTTTAGTTTCCTGGCCTTGGCCAAAAGTTCTTTGCCTGTTTGAGAGACGAGCTCCTCCTCACCTGGAATAGCTTTGAACATTCTCTCTTTGGTAAAGTACACGATCTGCGCCCCGAAACGAATGCGATCTCCTTCCTGAAGTTCAACTTTTTGATTTGCGGGAATTTGCACATCATTCACAAAGGTTCCCGTCGCTGAACCATTGTCCCGGATATATCCCTTTTCTCCCTCAACAATAAACTGGCCGTGAATGGGGGACACATCCTGATCATCGGGAAAGGAAACATCCGCCTCGGCCCGACCGAAGGAAAAAGTCGTCGCCAAATCGATTTGCTCGGCCCCGATGGTTTTGAATAGCAATCTCATATAACAACATTACCAGACGAGCACGATAGGGCACAAATTAAATACTTAGGCCCAAATACCGAATAGAGCGCGTGGAAAATAAAATTTGGACCCCTCTTTTATCCGACAATTTAGCTCGGGCAGATATCAGCTCGACTTATCTGCAAGAATTTCTTCTCAAAGCAACCTATATCCTGGGAGCTTTATCCGGAAAAGATTTCGCCAATCTTTTCAAGATTCCCTTCAACTTCATAGAAGACGAATTGGTTAAGCTAAAGCAAAACGAACTCCTGGCCATTACCGGAAACCTTGCCGGGGTTTCAGGCTATCATGCCATGCAATTTGAAATCACTTCGAAGGGCCGGGAGAGGGTTAAAGACATTGTTCAAATCAGGCCATATATAGGCCCGATGCCTGTGACGATTGACCAATATCTTGAGAGCGTGAATGAGCAGAGACTGAAAACGAGGCAAGTTAATTACAAAAATATTAAGGATATATTTTCCGATATGGTTCTTGGTCAGCATTACCTCAATACCCTCGGACCGGCGATCAATTCTGGTGGGCCAATTTTCATCCATGGTAAACCAGGCAATGGTAAAACCATGATTTCTGAAAAACTCATCAAGGTTTTCAACGACGAGATTTATGTCCCATATTGCATCTTGGTTGACGGCCAGGTTATTCGATTCTTCGACGAGAAAGTGCACAAGATGGTACCAGCTAACGCAGATAAAATTGATCAACGCTGGATTAGAATTAAAAGACCGTTTATCGTTGTGGGTGGTGAGCTGACACTCTCTCTACTTGATTTAATCTACAAGGATGAATTCAAGTATTACGAAGCGCCCTTTCAGCTCAAGGCCAACGGTGGGGTCCTGCTTATCGATGACTTTGGCAGACAGATGGTTTCACCAAGAGATCTTCTCAATCGCTGGATTTATCCACTTGAAAAAGGCGTCGATTATCTTACCCTGGCAACCGGGAAAAAAATTGAAGTCCCATTCACCCAATTATTGATTTTCTCCACGAACCTGAACCCCACCGATCTTGGGGATGACGCTTTCTGGAGAAGGATAAAGTATAAAATTGAAATTTTAGGACCGACCCAGGAGGAGTTCAAAACAATCTTCACCAATCAGTGCACCAAACTTTCCATTGAGTTTGACGAGGAAGCTTTCAATTATCTTATTGATAAATATTACAAAACAGCAAAGAGAGATTTCAGGGGATGCCACCCGAGAGACATCTTGAATCACATTAATGATTTTATTCACTTCTACAAGCAACAATCCAAAATCACTAAAAGTGCCATCGACTTTGCCTGTCGATCATACTTTGTTAATAAGAACTGAGGTTTAGCTTTTTTCAAAACGAAACTGGGTAATTTCAGACTGAGTCCCAAGCCGGACCGGCGGCCCCCAGAATCCAGTTCCCTGGTTAACGTAGACCCACATTCCCTGGTGATTGTTCAATCCCTTCACGTAGGGATAGATCAGCTTCACCACCCAGGTCCATGGATGAAACTGCCCGGCATGGGTGTGGCCGGAAAGCTGCAGATGAAAGCCCGCCTTTTGGGCCTCATCGCATTTCAGCGGCTGATGCGCCAACAAGATCGAAAGGTCGGCCTTCCCTCGCGGGTGAAGCATGGCGCGCTCAGGATCGGCCTTAATGGGAGAGGTTCTTTGATCGGGCACGCCGCCAATTAAAACGGTGGCGTTTCCGACCTGGAGAAAATCATTCTCATTTTCCAGCACCTTGATGTTTAATTTTTTTAGAAAAGTCATCCACTCATCATGCCCGGAATAATACTCATGATTGCCGGCGACAAAATATGTGCCGTAGACCGATTGAAGCTGCGATAAAATCTCAATGGTGCCACCAAGCTGCGCAACCTTGCCATCCACGAGGTCTCCGGTAATGGCCACAAGCGAAGGTCTTAGCTCATTGATTCTGGTGACGACACCCTGAAGAAACTCACGCCCGAGCAAAGGGCCGATGTGTACATCAGAGATTTGAACAATTTTAAAATCTTTAAGCTCATCGGGCATAACCTTGAGGGGAATCTGCACATCAAAAATTTCTGGCCGGCGCATGTTGACGATGCCTCCCGCGACAGTGCTCACTCCACTCAAAGAAAGTACTCCCATATTAAACATTTGAGTCAGAAACTGTCGCCGCTTGGGATCGAGGGCCGCGTCGGTTTTCTTTCTTCCAAGCCGAAGAATTTTTTCCAAAATCACGGCGACAAAAAGATAAACGATAGTGAAGGATAATAGGCCTAGGAGCAAAAAGTAAAACACCATAATTCCATGACGACCGGGAATATTGGAGATACTGGGAAAAAGTCGATAAAACCAGGGAGGCAAGATTAGGAACGAAAAGAAGAGAAGTAGGCAAATCCGCGCGATTTTTTTCGTGCGCTTATCTTGAATAGGCTTAACGAAACGATGATAGAGCGCCGCGAACACCACGGAACAGAGGAGGACAAAGCCGCTGATATAAAGGATGAGTCTCATTCGCTAAACCCTAATGACTTTTCCGGCGACCATAAACTTGTCACCACCAAGATGATGCAGTGTCTGCGGGCGTTTTTTTACCGGATCAATCCAGACCTTGACCACCTCAAGAATAAAGAGATCGTACTCGGCCACCATCTTCATGTCGACAACTTTACACTCGACATTGGCGTAGCACTCACCAATCAGCGGGGCCTTGACCTTGGATGCGGGGAGGGCGGTAAAACCGAAGGTCTTGAATTTGTCGACATCCTTACCGGAGCTTTTGCCACAGCTAATGGCCTTCGCGGCCAGCTTGAGCGTGGGGATATTAAGCACACATTCTTTTGTGCTTTTGAGAATTTTAAAGGAGTAATTGTCAGAGCTGAGGACAATACCCAGCTTGGGCGGGTCGGAGTCAATGACCGTATGCCAGGACATCGCCATGATATTTGCCTTGCCTTTCTGTGAGGTGGTCACAAGAACTACCGGACCGGATTGTAAAAGTCTGTGAACCTGATTGAGTGGATATTCTTTTTTAGCTTTTGTCATTATTTCTCCTCTACAAATAATTACTCGACACGTGTAGGTTTAATTATTGGAGTTTTTTATGAAACGTTATCTAAACTTATTCGGAGCTGCAATTATGCCTCTCACTTTATCATCTCCCGCCTTTCATCACAATGAGGAAATCCCGCAAAAGTATACCTGCGAGGGAACGGAGGTCTCTCCTCCCCTTGATGTGAGCAATCCGCCGGAGGGAACAAAAAGTTTTGCCCTGATTGTCGATGACCCCGATGCACCCGATCCAAAAGCGCCCAAGATGACCTGGATTCATTGGGTGTTTTATAATCTGCCTGTGAACGTTTCCACTATCCCCGAAAAAAGTGCGGCAGCCCCTGCGGGTTCGTTGCCCGGCCTCAATAGCTGGAAGAAAATTGGGTACGGCGGGCCCTGCCCCCCAATCGGTCAGCACCGATATTTTCACAAGCTCTATGCGCTGGACATCCTCTTACCCGATTTAAAAAATCCCGGCAAAGAAAAATTACTGGATGCCATGAAAGGCCATATTCTGGAAGAGGCCACGCTCATCGGTCTCTATCAGAAGCGAAAGCACTAATGCCAAGCTGGCGAGCATTCACTCCCTGAAGAGACAAGATTTAGGGAAACTCATTTTTGGCAACCTGCTCTCCGCTCACCAAGGCGAAGGCATTATTGACCAGTAATAGACCTAGGATAAGCATCCTCATATTCAATCTCTGTGCAAGCTGAAGACCAAACTCAACTACTTAAAATAACTAGACTATTTCTAAACGATTTGTTTAGATTTTTGACAGTGTTATAGAACCCCGCAATCTTTTATGATATGAACCAAGCTCACCTATAGGAGTTATTTTATGGCGACAATTCAAATATACGAAGGGGCCTTATGTTGCAGTACTGGTATCTGTGGTGTTGATCCCGATCAGCAGCTGATCAGTTTTGCCGCGGATGTTGAATGGATCAAGAAGAACGGCGGCAAAGTTGAGCGTTATAATTTGGCCCAGCAACCTCTGGCGTTTGCCGAGAACGCTATCGTTAAAAAATTTCTAGAAAACTTCGGCCAGGAAGGTTTACCTGTCACGATTGTTAAAGGTGAAGTGGTGCTAACCTCCCAGTATCCAGAGCGAAGCGAACTCGCTCATTGGGCCGGCATCACCGCAGGCTTCACCAACATCAAGCCGGCCGGCGGTGGTGGATGCTGTTCCGGCGGCAGTTGCTCGTGATGAAGCCACTTCAATTCTTAAAGAACCCTCCTCTCTTTTTATTTTTTACCGGCAAGGGTGGCGTGGGCAAGACGTCCCTGGCCTGTGCCACGGCGATTCATCTCACGGAGCAAGGCCAAAGAGTCTTAATCGTCAGCACTGATCCCGCCTCCAACGTAGGCCAAGTGTTTGGCACCGACATCGGCAACTCACTAAAAACCATCACCGCTGTCCCGGGCCTTTCCGCTCTAGAAATCGATCCCCAGGCCACCGCCCAGGCCTATCGCGACCGGATTGTCGGACCGGTGCGCGGCGTGCTGCCTGAAAGTGTGGTTAAAAGTATTGAAGAACAATTGTCCGGTGCCTGCACCACTGAAATAGCGGCCTTCGATGAGTTCACAACTCTTTTAACTGATGCCACATTATTAGAAAAATTCGATCACATCGTTTTTGATACCGCTCCCACCGGCCACACCATTCGCATGTTGCAATTGCCGGCGGCGTGGTCTAATTTTTTGACCGAAGGAAAAGGCGATGCCTCCTGTTTGGGCCCCCTATCCGGCCTGGAAAAACAGCGGTCGACTTACCAAAATGCCGTGTCCGTTTTGTCAGACCCAAAGCGTACACGCATGATTCTTGTCGCCCGGGCCCAACGCTCCAGTCTTCTCGAGGCCGCTCGCACCCACGAAGAGTTGGCCAACCTCGGCCTCTCGGAGCAACATCTGGTCATTAATGGAATTTTGCCTGAGAGCGAAATTGCGGGGGACGCGCTTGCAACGGCCATTTGGAAAAGGGAGCAGTCTGAGCTGCTCAGTTTACCTTCGGCCATCCAAAAAATTCCCGCCGATCTGGTTCCCCTTTGTCCCTTTAATTTGGTGGGAGTGCCTTCTCTGCGCCAGCTCCTGAGCAGCGAAGCACCCAAGCACGCTGCGACGAAAACCATGCCCAAACTTCCCCCCGCCCCCGACCTCGCCAGCTTGGTCGATCGAATTGTTGATGAGGGCCACGGTCACGGTCTCCTCATGTTAATGGGCAAAGGCGGAGTGGGTAAAACCACCATGGCCTCTGCCATCGCCCTGGCCTTGGCCGGCCGTGGATTTCCCGTTCATCTCACCACCTCGGACCCCGCCGCCCACCTCCAGGAAACGCTCGGGGGAGCGCTGGAAAATCTGATTGTGAGTCGAATTGATCCCCATGCTGAAACTGAAAAATATCGTCAAGCGATTATGGCCTCCAAGGGGCAAAAGCTTGACGAGAATGGGCGCAAACTTTTGGAAGAAGACCTTCGTTCCCCCTGCACGGAGGAGATCGCCGTCTTCCATGCCTTCTCTCGCATTATTCGAGAGGCCAGAAATAAGTTTGTCGTCATGGATACCGCCCCCACGGGTCATACCTTATTGTTGCTTGATGCCACCGGTGCCTATCATCGCGATATCGCCCGTCAGCTTGGGTCGACCGGGATGCCGTTTACCACACCGATGATGCAGCTCCAGGACCCCCAGCAAACCAAGGTCTTGATCGTCACTCTGGCGGAGACCACGCCGGTGCTTGAGGCCGCCAATCTTCAGGCCGAATTGCGCCGTGCCGGGATCGAACCTTGGGCATGGATTATTAACAATAGTTTGGCCCTGGCCCACCCCACCGCACCTCTTTTGCAGGAGCGGGCCCTCAATGAACTTCCGCAGATCAATGCCGTTGTTACCGGGCATGCCTCTCGCTACGCAATAGTTCCTTTTCAAGCCGAAGCACCAATAGGAGTGGCACGACTGCAGACCTTGGGTGTAAACTTGAACCATTAAAAAAAGGAAATATTATGGAAACAAAAGACAGCAATGGCACGACTCTGGCCGATGGTGATTCAGTTACCGTGATTAAAGACTTAAAAGTCAAAGGCTCTTCGATTGTTCTCAAGCGAGGTACTTTGATAAAAAAAATCCGTCTCACTGATGACGAGGAAGAGGTTGATTGCCGCGTTGAGGGCAGCAGTATCGTGCTCAAAACATGTTTTTTGAAGAAAGCTTGAGGTCGACATGTATCGAGAACTATGGGCCGCCCTTCTGTTGATTATTTTTCCGACGCTGGCTTTTGCAGAAGACGGTAGATTGGCCACCATGCAATATCTGGAACACCCTCTCACCGCGACCTATGATATGCTCAATGTTATTGCAGGCGATACCACGGCTCCGCTCACGGATGCCAACGGCCATGATTGGAAGATGAGTGTGAAGCCGACCTACTTTAAGGTGGATAAGCTTTTCTATACTGACCAGGGATCAGGCGGTGGGGCCGATTATAAAGGTGACAATCTTGAGGGTTATGCTCTCAGTATGGCCTATGCCAAATCGATTACGGACCGATGGCAATTCTACACCATGATCAATGCGCTTAAAAATAAAGGCCGTGCCAACGGCCGAGTTCCCGGGCAAGATTCCAATGGAAACATTTCTGTCCTTACGGCCGATAACATTATTCTTGAAGGTACCAACTCGGTTGCCAACATGTCTTTTGGTTTTGGCTTTGACACCATAGAAACCCCTGTCAAATGGACGATTCCCATATTCTTTGGGGTCTTTGTTCAACGCTACAAGACTGATTTAACCGCAACTTCTCTCACTTCCTTTTTTCCATCAGCAACAGTAAAAGGCGAAGGCTTCCAGTACGGCGTAAGTATGGGTGTGCAGTTCAAACGAAAACTTTTTGAGAATTTTTTTATCGCACCCTATTTTTTTGCAGGCATACCCTTTGCCGGCCCGAAGCTTGAGGCCACCATTACCGATACCAAAGGCAATTTCGATTTTGTTGTCGGGCATAAGGAAACCGCCAAGCTAAGCGCCATCCCCTTCGCTACGCCTGGACTAAGTCTCGGCTACACACCCTGGGGACTCAGCTTCAATGCACTGGGACCGGCCTACTCAATTTACTCCGCAGAATTATTCAATGGTTTAAAAATGTCGACTTACTCGCTAACCATGACTTTTGGGAATTCTCAGTGAAGATCAAGAATCGCGTAGTAGGCTTCGTTCTTTTTACGATTATCCACATCGTCATCATCGGCGATGACAAATAACTTATCAGCAGAAAGTGCGGCAATGCCTTCGATCTTGTGATCAAAGGCAAAAATAGTTTCCGGGGCGAACCCAGCGTCGAGTGAGGTCACCCACAAATGAGCGCCCAGTCCCCCAACTTCAAAGCTTGTGGTGATATAAAGTTTCTGATTAAAGTGATTAAACTCGAGGCTTGAGAGACCAACTGGTTTGCCGATAGTGGTCTGTGCAAGATCGGTGAAGTCATAGGCAATCTTCAAATTTGAAATGGTGAGCGCGTCCCTGGATATTTTATAATCGGCCTCAATAATCAGCGCGGCGTATTTGAAATTCTCATCTGAGGCGCCCAGCTCGCGAATGCCAAACAACATTTTATTTTCAGAAATGACCGTCATGCCTTCGACCTTATAATACGGTACATGGAGCACGGATTGGAACGCCTCTCGCAGTGAAAGGGAGCTGAGGACATTTCCGCGCAAGGTTGGGTTAGCGACCTTCACGTCTTCGGGATTATTAACCGGCCAGAAAACAATCGTATTGTACTCATCCTTACTGCGGGCCTTGATTCGGTCAAAGCCGGTGTTGGCGATAAAATATTGTCCATCAGGAGTGATGGCAGAATCTTCGTATTTCACGGCATTTTTGAAAATGCTCTGGGTGTAATAAGTCGGGATGGCATCAAGCTCACCTAGGGCAAGAGAAAATACGGGAGAACGGTGGTCACCGCTAATCGGCTTGTCATTGGCAAAAATCAGCTTGCTGCCGTCGAAGCTAACGGCGGAGGTTTCGCAGTAATTATACCTGCCTGGACTCTCGGTTCGCGGAAGATTTTCCACGTCAAAGCATTTGAGAAATCCGCTTTTTTCGATAAAAGTACCGTGAGCACACACGGTACTTAAACTCAGGGCGAGAGCGAAAAAGCACATTTTTTTCATAAGATTCACGAGTGAATTTAGCATAAACGGCCTCATCCAATTAGCGAACTGAAATAATTACCAACTTCAAAAGTCCGGTATAACAAGCTGGTTTTACGTTAATTTTGGAAAATTTGTCCACCTAACCCCAACCTCTTTTAAACCTTATAATTAAATAAATTCTAATGAAGGAGCGCCCGTGAAAATTATCTTATTGATGATGGCCGTAGTGTTCACTCAAATTCAATTCGCTCAGAGTGCCGATATTGAACTCTTCGCAAAACGGTTTTCCCTTGAGCGAAATACTCAGGGCACCTTAGTCGCCGTACTTGATCGTAGCTTACGCGGGATGACCCAGAACCTTAAATCCCGGGATTTTATCCAGGGGTCTCTGGCCGAGCTGATTGAACTCTCGCAAGAACTGCGGGCCCGGGGTCATGCAGGAAACTTATCCGCCGTGATTCAGGATTTTTTAAATAAGGACGTCACTCAATTAACACCTGAAGCTAACCAGAAAACCGCCCTCGCACTCCTGGCCTCCCTCGATCCCGAGAAGTTGCGTGAGCTGATGAATCACCCCGAGTGGGAAAAAGTTTATGCCGCTCTCGACCTGGAGGTGAACCGCCTGGGAGACGACTATGCCACCCTGGCGCGTCCGGAATCACGCCTCTACTATTACAAAAGAAACCTCTTCTCCGGGATCGCGACAGGCATTACCTCTCTGATAAAAAGTTTGCTTCCTTTTGGCGCCTGGTTAGACCTTGTGAATTATCTTTCCAAAAAATTCATCGATTCGATCCACGAAAACCAAACCTTTCATAAAAACATCCTCCTCCATTATGTGCGCACTTTCACCCCCGAAGAGCTGGGCCTCTCGGAGCTTGAGGTTAAAAAAATCTTGTCCTCGCTGTTTGATGATGAGATGCCTCTCTACGCCGTTTGGGATTTATGGGATGCCATTCGCGACTGGCCTACCTATGGCGAAACCAGGCATTGGAAGGCCATGAAAAAGGTGGAAAAGGGCATCAGAAAGTATCGCGGTAAATTTCGATCCCTCGATGAACGATGGGGGGATTATTATTATCTCGCCACCAACAAGAGCGGCCATCGCCTGGTGCTTAATTTTATGGACCCCGTTTATTATTTCACCCGCTTCCCAAGCGTCGGTATGTATGTGGATAAAAGATGGGCCAATGTGCTGGAGCGATCCATCTATGAAGTTGTAAAACTGGCAGTGCGCTTCTTGCCCTGGGGTTTTGTCGGCACAGTGGTTGATCCTCTGCTGAATATTCGCTATAAAAATCAAATCGAACATGAAGGAAGTTTACTGGCCCATCTCGAGGGCAACGACGAGGAATTCAGCTTGATTCGCGATGTCGCTCGTCAATCCATCAACCCTTTTATTATTCGCACCGGCCCCCTTCATGATAAGGCCACCTCCCAAACGGGGACCTATCTGATGGGGGATTTCACCCGACTTAAATTTTTATTACAGTGAATCTACGGCACAATCTGAGTAGGAATTTAACGGGATAAAGTCGGCACCCACGGCGTATAGATCGCTTCGCTGATAGGCCCAGTCTTGTTCGCAGACAACTTCGAGACGTTGATTGCCAACGAAGACTTCCAAACGCTGATTTTTGACCAAGGGAGAGCGGCCATCCAACACCTTAATGTCACGAATGCCTTCCGACTGATCTTGAACCAGGCGATCACGAAGGGCCGCAAGCTGAGAATCCGTTCCTGAATTTACCCGACCATTCAACGTAAGATTTTTGCGCACCTTTGAAAATTTTCCTTTTTTCAAATCTACGGTCACATCGCGAACAAGCTCTCGCACTTTTGATTCTTTTTGCGCGAATTTATTCGCAACATTTCCGTCGAAATCGCCACAGTAGAGGAACTGATCGAAGACCAATTTTTCTTTAATCGTATCGACAGTACATTCGGCTTCAGAAATATTATCCTCCGCAGGTCCCTGGAAGTTTGTGGAACGCATATTGCGAGGAACTTCGAAGGCCTCGACGATCAGGAGCGTTCCGGTGATAAGACCGGCTTCAACGGCCCTCATGCGATGGTACTCATAGGCCGACATATAATAGTAATGGTAGTAGGGATTTGAAACTCGATAACCGCGGCGAGTGACGATCGGACCATAATAGTAGGGATCAAGATGATCGTAAGTTGTAATGATAATTACTGACTTGTTGTCATCCATAGATTTATTGGAAGAGGTACGAGGACCTTGATTGTCATAATAAAGCGAAAGCAAAGTCAGATAAAGGGTGGCGACTCCGGCGGTGAAAAGTCCCGCACCAACCAGCCCTTTTTTAATCGCAGTACCCACCCCAAGGAAACGTTCATCAGCGTAGCGAAGATTTTTTAAATCACATTTTTCGTAGCGGCCTTGGCGATCATAGACTCGATTGGTAGTGAAGGTAAGCTTACTTAGATCAAACTGATCGGTTGTATAATCTTTTAGTCCCAACTCTCTCTTGGTGGAATTCTTCAGCTCCTGAGTAAAAACGCCATTCTTTATCTTAAGGCCCACATGGCAATCGTTCGCCAAGAGAGTACTTGAATAAAGCATTGAACAAATAGACACAATCGAAACAAGTCGTTTCATAAAATCTCCATAACCTATCTCAAAACAAGATTGCGCACGTTAGCGTCATTGCCCTACAAACGAAACGGCTTTGGTAATTTTTACAGGCCTATCGAACGTTGATAAAAACCTGGGGCACGCTCTTGGTCTCGATCCATTGACGCCAGTGGACCAGTCCAGCGGTTGTCAACGTTTTGAGGTCGAGATCGACGTCTGAATGATTATCGTCTTGAATGGGTCGAACGACCGCATTTCCCTTAAGATCGGCGGTTTCGGCATAAAAGAAAACCCCGGTTGGCGAATAACCACAAAGGCCTTTCTCAAACTCGAATTTATATTCGGCGAGGTCATTATTGATGACCTGTGTTTGCCGTAAAACTTTCGTCTTCTGGACTGGGATTGGTACATAACTTCTGAAGACAACCTCATAACATCGGGAAGCTGTCAGCTCTAACCCGATTTGGACGTTAACCTTTGCTTCATGTTTGGAATCCACTCCAACGATAAACTCATCACCCATGGCCTGAAGAGAGATACAAGCCAATAAGACTATTAACATTTTATTCATATAATGACCCCTTTGGGAGTTTCATAGGCCGTCATAGATAAAATGTCCTGCCAAACTGAACACGATGTAAAATTTTCAGGCAACAACTTGGGGGCAACCATGATATACGGCACAGATGACATCTTATGACGTAATTATCATCGGGGCCGGCGCTGCGGGCCTGATGTGCGCTATTCACGCCGGCCGAAGAGGACGTCGGGTCCTGGCCATCGATCATGCCACTTCGTTGGGAAAAAAAATCCTGATTTCGGGCGGAGGTCGATGCAATTTTACCAATCTCGGCGCAGCACCGGCCCAGTATGTCTCGGTTAATCCACATTTCTGTAAGTCGGCCCTCTCGCGCTTTCCGCCTCAGAGCTTTATTGAGATGGTCCAAGGCCATCAGATTCCTTTCCATGAGAAAAAACTCGGACAACTTTTTTGCGATCGCTCGGCCAATGATATTCTTTCAATGCTTAGAACTGAGTGTGAGCAGGTCCAGGTGACTTTTGAGTTAGGCCATGAGGTGAAAAATATCTCTGCCAAATTCCAGGTGGAGACAGACAAAGGCCTTTTTAGCTGTAGCTCATTGGTCATTGCCACCGGCGGGCCGTCTTTTCCGAGTGTCGGTGCCAGTGACTTTGGTTTTACGGTTGCTCGCCAATTTGGCGTTAATGTGATTCCAACCGCCCCGGCGCTTGATGGTTTTGTATTTCATGGATCGGACATTTCCTTGTTTAGCAATCTCTCGGGCCTGTCCCACGAATGTGAGATCACCTGTGTCAACTCTTCACATCCGATCTCATTTCGAGAAAATCTTCTTTTTACTCATAAAGGTCTGAGCGGCCCTGTGGCCCTCCAAGCATCACTCTACTGGCGGCAGGGTGAAGCTCTCAGTATTAATCTGGTACCAGGCATAGATTTGTTTGCATGGTTTTTAGGCCAAAAGAAAAGAGGCAACTGTGCCATGGTGAAAACTGTTCTCGGGCAACTCATGCCCAATCGCCTGGCGGAGCAGCTCTGTCTGCGCTATTTCCCGACACTCTTACCTCTTCCACAGGTCCCAGAGAAAGAGCTGGCGGTGTTCTGCCAGCTCTTACAAGATTGGCAGATTTCTCCCAGCGGAACAGTCGGCAATAGCAAGGCCGAAGTCACTCGTGGCGGGGTTGATACCAACGAACTCTCCTCCAAAACTATGGAGGTTAAAAAACATCCCGGCCTATACTTCATCGGGGAAGTTGTTGATGTTACAGGGCAGCTTGGGGGATACAATTTCCAATGGGCCTGGTCCTCCGGATGGGCCGCCGGTCAAAGCGTCTAATATTTTCCCATAGCAATCCTCATCGTGGCCGCTAAACTAGAATCGAGGTTTCCATGATTCGCGTTCTTTTATTCTTTTTACTTGCCTCCTGCGCCCCGGTGTCCCAACTCCCCGTCCAACAAGTTGGAAGTAGAAAAGTCGCCTCCCAGGAAAAGTATGGCGTTTTAATTTTGTCGGATATCCATGTTTTCACGGCCACGAATAGTAAGAGGGCCAGTCTTGTTCCGCCAAATTTTCAACGGCTCATGGAAAAGCTTGAGCTGTTTGTCGATGAAAATAACATCAAATTTGTAGTCCTGCTTGGCGACTGCACCAGCGGCAATGTGGATGATAAATTTTCTTTAAAAACGGTCAAGACCTGGTGGGACGCGCTGAAAGAATCTCTCAATCCATTGATCCAAAAAGGCGTGAGAATTTTCCCGGTGGCGGGCAATCACGATTATTATACTCAAGGCCATCGAGATGGCTATAAGTATGCCTGGTGCTTATTTGTCGGAGACCCACATCATTGCGCCGACAGCGCAAATGGCACGGATGCCGAGTTCGTCCTGGCAGCACCAAAACCTGAGTACTACACCTTGTCCTACAAAAATTTAGATTTATTTTTTCTCCACGCCGTTGACTACAAAATAAGTGCCGCGCAGGAACTATGGTTAAAGGGAGTCACGCAAGCAAGTAAAGACGATCAGCATATAAAATTGGCCTTCGGACATGTCGCCCTTTATACCAGAATGATTGAAAGGCCCTTCAAGTCCTTTGGAGATAAAGTTTCCAACATTTTACTGGCCGGCAATATTCGTCACTACATGAACGGACACGAGCACTATTTCTGGGATGAATTTATTGGTGCAGAGAAGTTTCGCCAGACCATCGTCGGGACGAGTTCTGGCACCTACAACTATGCGCCTCACCTTCGCAACTATCAGCGTTTCTGTAAAGAAGAAAATTCCGACGGGCTTAAACTTTGTGAGATGGAGCCGGAGCACATCAAATTTCTAACTCGCCCGAGTGATCGGAAGCAGATTCATAAACAAATGTTCGTGCACTTGGAAATTGATGAAAATACGAACAGCTATAAGCTCAATCCTTACGCCTATTACAAAGATCAGATCATACCTTTCTAAACCAGTTCCAAGGGCCGAAAGGGTTTCTCAGGCCATATAATTTTTACTTCATCCTCTGGACGAACCTCGCCACTTTTGAGAACGATGCCCATCACTCCCGCCTTGCGGATAACCTTCCCATTTTCATCTTTCCCCAAGGTTGCCGCCATCAACCCTTTTTGCAGTCCATCTATCTGCTTGCACGGATCGCGAAGGCCGGTTAGTTCGACCACGGCACTTTCACCAAGATGGAGCTGCGTTCCCGCCGGCAAATTGAGCAGATCGACACCTCGGGTTGTGATATTTTCCCCCATCTGTCCTGCTGTAACATGGAAGCCTTGCACCCGCAGCTCGTCATGGAGTTCCGCATGAATGAGATGCACCTGGCGCAGATTTGGCTCCGAGGGATTTCTGGCCATCTTGGAGCGATGTTTTACCGTTTTTCCGGCGTGCACATCACCCTCGACACCCACCCCCTCAAGGAGAAAGATGCTGGTTAAATTCTTCTTGGAAAATGAGTAGGTGGAACTACCACTGACCGCTGTTACTTTGGCTGACATAGATTTCCTCGTTTTCTATAAAGTTTTTTTCATTCCCTCATGGGTATTTTCAAAGCCCAGGGTTTTATAGAACCTGATGGCATTGATACGGGCCTTGTTGCTGGTTAGCTGAATGACACCACATCCCCTTTCTTGAGCGCGTCCAAACGCATGGGGCAGGAGTTCGACCACAAGTTCGTTGTTTGGATCTGCCTCAATTTCCTGGAAGGCCCGGAGATATTCTGGGGCCGGGGGATCAGAGACGATTTCTCCTACTCGCGCCATCGCATCTTCGGACAGTAAGGCAATAATCGCTGGTAAATCGTCTATCCGTGCCTTCCGAAATTCAACCTTGTCCATCTTGCCCCCCTTTTAATTTAACCTATACCTTGAATGGTGACAAAACTATCAACGAAATTGCGATAAACTCACTTTTCAACGGCTTTTTTGATGATATACTTGTACCACTTTATCAACCTAGCAAGGAGTTTAAGATGGCAAAAGGTGCAGACAGAGGACAGGACAAAGGAAAGGCCAAAGGCAAACCAAAACTTTCAATCAAAGAAAAGCAAGACCGTAAGAAAGAAAAAAATAAGTTGAAAGGCAAGTAATCTGCAAGTCAGATAGCATAAAAAGAGAGCAAGAAAACTTGCTCTTTTTTTATGTCTTCAAAGAAGATTTTAAAAGATTGGCCTTGCTAAACAGGTACCAGCCAAAAAACAAATTAGAAGGCGGAGACAAAAGCAGGGCCGCCCAGGCAAACCAGGTGACACTATCACTAAAGGCCAGATAGGCCCAATCACTAAAAACCTCAGATAAGCGCAATCCAGCCACGATCACCAGCCAGAGATAGTTCTGCTTCCATTTAACCAGTGCAATCGCTTGGAAGAGGGCAAAGGCCACCCAGATGGCCGCAGTTCTTCTTAAAAGCCCGTAGGTTTCAAGATAGTCAGTCCCATGGAAAATTTCGCACCAAAAATCTGGAAAAAATAGAGCAATCATGGCGATGACAACATCAAGTGCGATCAGGAAGATCAGCAGTCGATTAATTGAGCTTTGCTCTCTGGAAGTTAATTGCATGCCTAGTATTATTTGATTATTCTTGCATGTATGTCTAATGAAATGCGAACGATTTTTTGTGAAGATGCCATCGAATGGATGAAGGCCAGTCCGGTGCTGACGGGCTGCTCAATTGTGGCCTCCCTTCCCGATGTCTCTGAATTTCCCAAATTCAGTCTCCCCGAATGGAAAGAGTGGTTTATACAAACCGCCGCTTTGATTATGTCTCGATGTCCGGATGAGGGTGCGACTTTGTTTTATCAGACCGATATCAAGCTCGATGGTGCCTGGGTAGATAAGGGTTACCTCTGTCAAAAAGCGGCCGAGTCTCTGGGATACACACTTCTGTGGCATAAAATGGTTTGCCGGGTCCCGGCCGGAGTCATTACTTTCGGGAAACCTTCCTACACCCATCTCCTGTGCTTTTCTAAAGGCCTGAGTTTGGATTTAGCAAAATCTACCGCCGACATTATTCCCGAGATCGGTGAGAAAACATGGCAGCGCGGAATGGGCCTCAAGGCCTGCTTAACCATCGCTCAGTTTGTGGCCGAGCAAACGAATACGCGAACAATTGTTCATCCCTTTTGCGGAGAGGGCAGCATGTTGGCGGCGGCAAATTTTTTGAATCTGCGGGCAATTGGAATTGAAAGAAGCCCTAAGCGCGCTGAGAAGGCCGCGACGCTCAATATTGGTGGCGATGGTAAAAGCTGGGTTTGGAATACGCCTTAAATCAAATCGAAGATAATAAACTCAGAGTTCTTGGACCAGTGCAGATTCAATTCGTGCTGATCTGACAGCGCGGCCCCGTCCCCTGGGCCAAGTAACTGGTCGTTAATCTCGACCTCACCCTTGATCACCTGCACCCACTGATGGTCGAATTGCCCTTTAAACATTTTTCCACCAGGTAATGCCGACCTGCCCACATAGACATCCACATCCTGATTGATGGTAAGGGAACCGTTGCGACCGTGACGAGAGGCCACCAGCACCAGAGTATTGTTGGAAAAATCCTGAACAAATGATTTCTGACTGTAGCCGGGCGGATAATTTTCCTTGTCCGGAGTGATCCAGATTTGCAAAAGATGGGTCGGCTGATTCAACAGACGGTTATACTCCGAATGCACAACCCCGGTGCCCGCGCACATGAGCTGCACCTCACCAGGCTTGATCACGGTGGTATTGCCCATGCTGTCTTGATGCTCTAACGCCCCTTCGGTGACATAAGTAATAATCTCCATGTCTTGATGCGAGTGGGAGGGGAATCCGGATTCCGGTGCAATCTGATCTTCGTTAATCACTCGGAGCGCTCTAAAGCCGAGGTACTTCGGCTCATAGTAATTCGCAAACGAAAAGGTGTGGTTTGTCTGTAACCAACCATGGTCAGCATGTCCGCGTTCCAAAGATTTTCTTATCGTTATCATGCCCATTACCCCTTCTCACACCTTAGGGTAGGCATCCAAAAAAGTCACTATGACAATATTGAGACATCACGGACGGAAAAAATGTAGAGGATGGTTGATCAGCGTTAGGGGTTATGAACGTCATCTTCATGGCGATACACCGACTGAAAAAGCATGACATGTTGGTTAGGCCCTTCCACTCCGATGGCGCAGGTTGTGACCGGTCTTTCAGAAGGTACGCCCACCTGCTCAACATAATATAACTTTTTAAAAATCCCGGGATAACGGCGTAGGTGTTGAATAAATAAATCTGTCAGAATTTTTTGCTCCGCCTGTGTAATGCCTGATGGGCCTTCGGTATAGGGTACAAAAACGCAGCGAGAGACCATTTCAGATAAAATCTCCATATCAAACTTCAAGCTGAGGGCATGGGTTCGCTTGGAAAATTCCTGCGATGATTCATAAATATATTCCACATTATAAAGACCAAAGCTTCCGAGCTGGCGGTATCCCTGATGACTGAGAAAGTACGGGCCTTCATGCCAACGAAAATCATCAGACTGGCGTTTACCGGCCTCGTTCACCACTGCCTGTAACGCCTGACTTGGAATCGTGCTAAATTCCTCATGAATCACCCGCACGAGAGAGATGGGCGAATCAGGAACCTCACCGCCAACAATGATATACGTACCCAAGATATTCACAAAAATCTCATTATCACGATAGCTCGACTTGAAAATATGATGGGGAATTTCCTGGGCAATAACCCGCGCAAGCGTTCGGGCATCATAATCAAGGGCCTGCCGTGAAAAATAAATGGGACCACCGGAAACAAACTCAGTCATGGCGCCATTGGAAACCAATCGTGTGTAATCACCCGGGTACCTGCCAAGTCCTACGGAGAAGAGATCTGGGATGTAAAAAAAGTTATTTTTTTGACGAAGCAGCTTCAGCTCAGCTTTAAAGGCCATTTTAAATTCATCAATAAAAACAGTTTCGCTGATCTTGGTTTCCAGCAGATCCAGGGCATCCTGGAGTAACCTTTGGTTCGGGAAAGGGTAAGTTTGAACGATGACGGGGTCTCCGCCACCACTACTCCAATCACCAGCAATCAGGGGTCGGGCCCCGACCAGCATCAAAAAGAGGATCATAAAACATGTTGTTCTCATAGGTTAGCTCTCCTAGCATTCAAACACTGCTTGTTCAAGACAGTATGAAAAGATGCCAGTAAAGTAAATTTATTATTTATTAATATTCGTGGTATTGTTTGCTAATAATAAACCAGGAAATCGCCCATGCAAAACATCTTTTTAGAATCAGACTATCGCAAAATTATTAAAGCACTGGTTGAGAATAAAAAGCAAATTGATAAAAAGTTTAATTTCCAAAGGATGGCCGAGTCCATGGGGATTCAAAAGGCCTACCTCTCCCAGGTCCTTCAGGGTGCCAGAGATTTTTCACAAGATCAGCTCTACCGTGCCTCCCAGTTTTTAAAATTGAAAAAAGAAGAGTACGAGTACATGAAGCTGCTGCTCGAATATGCTCGTAGCGCCCTGGCCGATCGCAAGCAGGAGCTGAGCATCCTGATTGCGGGCATTCAAAGGCAAAATTTAAAAACAGAAAAAAATGTTGAGCTAAAAAAGGTCGAGGTCACGGCGGAAAAAGGCGCAACTTACTACTTAGACCCCCTCAATCAAATTGTGCACATGGCACTCGACATCCCGCGCTTTCGTAAAAATATCTCTGAATTGGGGCGGGCCTTAGAGCTCAGTGACTTGCGAATCAAAAAAGCACTCGCAGTTTTAGAAGAAATCGGCGTCATTGAAATTAAGAGTGGTGAGATCAAGGTTCTCACTCATAACATACATCTGCCCAAAGACTCACCCATTTTCTGGCCATGGAAAACGGCACTCTCCGCGATGAGCAATTATCGCATCCGCAACCTCGACGAGAATTCGACTTACAACTTTTCAGTGGTGTTCGCGGCCGACGAAGACACAAAAACGAAACTCCAGACCATGTTTTTAAATTTTTTAAAAGAGGCAAGGCCGCTGGTTGAGAAGGCCAAATCGAAAGATGTTTTCCAGATGAACTTTGATCTTTTTTCCTGGACGACTAATTAAAAAGGCCCCGATTTCTCGAGGCCTTCTCCCGCATCCTACCAAAATTTCCATTTAAGGAAGGGGTTTTATTTTATAGCATGCAGGATCTCCATCCGTAAATTTCCAGTGACTAAATCCTGCCTGGCGACAGCTCAGCAGGTTATCGGGATAGCAAAACAAGCAGCGGGAGTCGCGGCAGCACAACCCTCGGACCTGACGCCCGTTCATAATTTGCTCTAACAGTTGGTCGAAGGACAATCCGGGAAGAATGGGAGTCCGCTCCTCAGGATATTTGAGTTTCTCCGCAGCATTAGTCCCGAGAACCTGATCTCCGTTACTCAAAGATCTCACATCCTGACGTACCACCGATTTGTGCGCCTTCACCTCTAGACTTGCAGGGCGTTTGATCATTTTCACTTTCGTCTCATAACTGGTTTTTTTTCCGTCAAAATTAATTTCAGGGTTTTCGATTTTGACATTGCTTCCAGATAAAGTAAGTCCTTCAAAGCCGAGTCCCGCATCACTCACCTTCACGGCGAACGACTTACCTGACTCTGAGATAGTAACCTTCGGAGTCGTGGAATCTTTCTTGATGGAGAAACTTTTCTCTCCAATCACACCCGCATCCCCATAGACGCGCAGCTTGGCCTTATACTCGCCATGGGTACCAGAGTCAGGAAGGTCAATTCGCACCAGCCCTCGGTTCGGCAAAAACTGAACTGGCAACTTTTTACCTTCCACTTCCATTTCAATTTTCCGAAGGTCACGAGGATAAAGCCCGTTTAAATTGGCCAAGATCACAACATTATCATTGGCGATAGGCGCGGAACCTTCAAAATACTTAGGCAGCTCAATTTCAACTTTTGGATTAGGATTTCTAAGCTCCCCTTGGCCATGATCCTTCACAAACGTGCCCCACTCGCCATTCACATTTTCACCGATCTTGGTAAGTTCTGTTTTCTCCTTCTGCGCCAGGATTTCTAGCTCTGAACAGTTTCCTCCTGTTCGTGCGCAAGTTTCCTTTTCTCTAAGTGCCTTGAGGTAGGAACGATAGTGCCCGACTTGTTTTCCCAAAAGGCCGCCAAGGGCCCCAAGTGCGATTGCGCCAGCGGGAATAAGATATTTTTTCATATCGCTCAAGCGATGTTGCAGAGACCGCTCGGCAGCTTGCGCGTTGGCGGAGACCTCAATGACTTCTTTTTTGGCCTCAATACATTCTTCCGGTGTTTTACAATCGGCCAATCGCCCATCGGCCAGGGCCCGCTCGGCCTCACGCTGCAAGTTTAAATTTTGCAGGTCAATCACATCGGCCAGGACCGCCGTTCCCTCCTCCCCTTCGAAACCGGAGGGATAGAAAATTTCCGTTTCCTGCCCGTTTACTCCAAAACGATAAGATGCGATCGGCCCGCCCATGGCCTTGGTTGCAATTTTGGCCTTAAGACAAGTGTTCTTGGAAATTTTGAGACCCGACACTGACAGATTTTTTCCATCAGCGTTGATCTCCACCTGTTCTTTAGCAATCTCTTGCTGCTCATAGGAAAAGACCGCATCTAAAATCGCCAGCGTAGCTTGGGCACTAAAGCTCTGGGCCTCGGTCGGTCCTTTATTGCAGAACTCATACGTCCGTTCGGCCGCCAGAAGCTGGGCCGGATGACTGGTGAGAATAGTTGAGAGTACCAGAAAATTAACTGTAAACTTTTTCATAAAAAAACCCCTTAAAAAATTGTTAGATGAAAAGAACGGCAGCCTAGGATCCGTAGGCTTTCGCTCTTTTCTCAGCCAATTTAAGACGGCCTGGGAAATAGGTAAATTTAATTTAAATTATTTAACTTGAATTAGTTTACTATTTGTAAACCTAGCGACATTTACCGAGGGCGCGCTCAATCCCGTCCTTGATGAAGTAGGGGGAATCTTTTTTCTGCATGCTGGTTAAAAAAACGCAGGTCTCTTTTGAAAGCTTCTTGAACTCGCACAGTTCCTGAATAACGACTAAGTGATGGCGGGTGTTGGGATTTTTTAATTCTGCCACCCAAAAAGGCTCCAGGTTACCGCCCAGCTGTTCCCTCACATACTGCATACTGACTCGGGAGCGAAGGCTCAACTCGACGAGCGCCTTCAAGGCCTCCTTATTTTTTGTAGGAATAACGGCGAGGGCCTCGGCGGCACTTTTAAGCAGCGAGTTCGTGTCCTCAATTTTTCCCGACATGGCATCTTGAATACATTGAATAATTTCATTCTCAAGCTTGGCCGCCATTTTGGGCATTTTTATCAAAAGTTCCAGCGCATTTTCTCGCTTCTCCGGTTTTTTGGATGAAAGAAGTTTCTGAAAACGCTCCTGATTCGGCACGAGCTCACCGCAATCAATCTGATACTCGATACATAAGTTCGTACGGGCCTTGTTTTCATATTCCTGGTGCGTGATGATGATGTTTTTACCTAACTTCTCTCCCGATTCTTTGAGGAAAGTTTGCCGATTTGCCTCATAAGACTTTATCAGCGCGATATCATCATCTTCCTCATCATCCAGCTTGCTTATCTCATGCTTAAAACTTTCTATAAAATCTACAATCTCCTTTCCCAGCTCATAGCTTGGCTCGGATTTTTGCACATTCTCCGCCATGAGGTGGGTGAGCGTCGCCTTTAATTTTAAATCGCGGGCCTCGCGATAAATTGTTTCCAGGCCACTGTGCAGCTTGGCAGAATTGGTATGTTTCAACTTATTTCGAAATTTCTCATAAGCATAGACGGCGGCCCAGGGATTGTCCTTTGACTTATAACTCTTGAGCGAGCGCAGGAGTAGCTCCATGCCAAAATCAAAATCGATGGTCATGGGTCGACCGACCTTTCCGTCTAAAATCAATTTTGCGAAAGTATCTATCCGATCTTTTTCGATGGACTGCTGTTTGGAGTTACTTGGTTCCACAAAAAAAATCTTAGGCAAGAGCCTGTAGAGATAGTTCTTATTGGTGCGAGCGATGACATCCAGGCACGCTTGCCATTCATGATCCTCGATCTGTCCCAGTCCATGAAAATAATCAAGCACCGCATAGACGCGTTCACCACCTGATGGATCTTCAACCCCTTTCATCCCCTGCAGCAGAAAATTTGTGTAGGTGGCATTCTTGATGCCATTGCGTGTGAAGATGTACATAATTTTATAGTGAATGCCGGCGCACAGCTCATCAAAGGGAATCTTGACCGCTTCAGTCACCATGTTCTCGAGCTTGTCGCGACTGGAGATATCCAACATGGCGCTTGAGAGTGGTTTCAAATCCGACATACAATGTGGCTTAGTTTTGACCTCGCCATTGTCAATGACAATCAAGTCTCGCGGGTCAATCTTGATTGTGACATCAATCTTCGCTTGCTCCGGTTTCAGAGTGGTGCCTCTCACAAAGGGAGCACGTCGTTTCGTTTGCGCGATAATGGCCTTCACGGCGCGATAGCATTTGAACTTTTGGCCCTCTTTTTTACAGTCGTTACGCTGGGGTTCAATCAAGGTTTCATTGGTTTTGCAATCTATCGAACGTTCACAAATGGCATCAAGCTCGTCAAACGCAGCTTGCAACGCTTTTTTTCGCGCCTCATCTTCAGAAGCGGCTTCGCCAATTCCGCAAGAGGTAATAATGTTATCCATTTTTTCGCTGGCAGCTTCTTCGCAAAACCATTTGGCGTTCGCGGAAGAGGAAGCCACAAGAAAGGAAAAGATTATAATCAATTTGTTCATTGCTACACCCACACTTTTTTTGAAACATGATATACTAAAAAATATGAAATTACTTATTCTCGGCGGCACTATTTTTCTCGGCCGTCACATCATCGCAGAGGCCCTCAAACGCCATCATGAGGTTTGGGTTTTTAATCGAGGGAAGTCCGGTCCAAGACCCGAATCCGCCTGTCAGGTAATATCCGGTGATCGCGAAAATCACGATGATCTCAAAAAGTTATCTGCCATGAAATTTGATGCTATTATTGATACCTGTGGCTATGTCCCTCGCGTGGTGCGTATGGGGCTTGAGCTTCTCCGGGATGCAGCACCTCATTACGTTTTTGCTTCGACAATTTCCGTCTATGCTCACGCGATTCCCGGCTCTGATGAAACGGCATCTGTCATGACCCTCGATAATCCTCAATCCGAAGATGTGCAAAAAGATTATGGCGGGCTAAAGGCCTTATGTGAAAGTGAAATTCGAAAGCATTTTCCAAGCGCCAACACTATTGTCCGATTAGGTTTTCTGGTTGGACCTTACGACCGAATTTATCGTTTTCCCTACTGGCTCGAACGCCTATCGGCCGGGGGGAAGGTGATTGCACCCGGTGAACCTTCAGATCTCTTTCAGCTTGTTGATATTCGCGATGCTGCGGCCTGGATGGTGTTAAGCGCAGAGAAAAAAATTATCGGTGACTTTAATCTCACCGGCCACGCTCGACCTATGGGGGATCTGCTGGATACCTGCAATCAAGTGTTAGGCACGAAGGCCCAACTTATCTGGCTCCCTCGAGCTTTTCTCACTGACCAGGGGGTCTCTGGATTCGACGGAATCCCCTACAATATTTCTGACATTGATCGTGGTTCCGTTCAGCAAAATATACAAAAGGCGCTTGCGAGCGGACTCACCTTTCGAAGCCTTCCCGAAACTGTTCTCGACACAAGTGCCTGGCTTAAAAAAGAGGGTTTTTCCACCAAGGGTAAAATCGGCGTAAAAATCAATGCCGGTATTTCCAGGACCAGGGAACTAGAAGTTCTTCATCACTACCATCTAATCAACAACTTACCGTTCTAACCATAAGTCTTACTCATGACTGCAAATTATTAATAATAAGTTTTACTTTCTGCAAAATTAGACTATTTTGCGCTCAGTTTTGATGAGCACATTTATGAGGGGCCTACTTATGAAAAAAATTTTTACCACAATATGGCTTGTGTTATTCGGTCTAAGCACGGCCAACGCAACCTCGCTTCACCCTGACACTTTTTTGCAAGTTGCAGATTTGATCACCTGGGATTTCGCTGTCGATGGACATCTCCGAACACTTGATGTGACAGGCGGTAAGGTGAAGATCAATCCTGTTACAAAAATCGCCAGTCTCACCTTCGATCTCGCCAATGATTGCCCGGTCGACGCTCATTGTTTTGTTTCTATTCCTGAGTTCAAAATAGAATTGCCAATCATCAAGATTACTCGAGATCGTTGCGGCGTTATCACCTATGTGGCCGAAAGAGATTTGATGCCCGTCGACGGCGCGCTTGAAAAACTTGTCATAAAAGACACTACCTCTTCCGTATGCGAGATGTTCTATTCTGCCGCAACAACTATTAGTTATGATGAAACTTATGTGGATCGCATCGAGCATCGAACTGAGACGCGTCACTCGCGTATGACTGCTGAAAAACTTCAGTCTCCTTTCGTCCACTAACTACAACGCACTACGAATTTTTTTTCCAGGGGGCCTGTCGGCCCCTTTTTTTACATTTACGTAATTTCAGGTTAGATTTTCACCACAAAATAGAGGATCACATGGAAGCAAAAATTACCTGGAAAAATAAGATGCAGTTTGAGGCCAATAACCGAGGCATGAAGACCATTATTGATGCCTTTCCAGAATTTGGTGGCGATGATCTGGGACCTACTCCCAAAGAATTACTCTTAAATGCGGTGATGGGATGTACGGGAATGGACGTGATTTCCATTCTGACTAAAATGCGACAGACTCCTACTGCATTTTCGATTAAGGCATTAGCTGAAAAGACTAAAGAAGCTCCCACTCATTTTCCGCGCATTGACCTTCGCTATGAATTGACCGGGGAAATTGAGGCCGAAAAATTGCTTAAGGCAGTTACAAGTTCCATGACTAAATATTGTGGCGTTAGCTTCATGGTCGCCAAAAGAGTCCCCATCTTCTATGATGTTTACCTGAACGATAAAAAAGTAGGCGAAGGACAAGCCTTCCCAGGATAATCCCAGAAATGCTGTTTCGCTTTTTACTTATGGTTAGTGTTTGCTATGCCTCGACAGCATACGCCGAAATGATTGCTTATCAAAAGCACGAGCTTGGAAGTTTATCGAACGACACCCCTCTCAGCTACTACATGAATGCCACTTTTGATACTGTTCAAAATCCCGATTACTTTTCTCAAAAAGGAATCTACAAACGCCACTCACTTGTATGGAAGAGAATTTCGAAACCTCATGACAATATCAAAAGAGAGGGTGGCTACGACAAATTGATTAATGACGAATTCCTCGGTATCAGGGCCGTTCCCAACTATACTCTTCATCTCATTGGTGCGGGCTATGATTTTAGGCGCATGAGCGAATGGTATGAGGCCCATGAAGTGTCCTATCCGTATGCCTGGGGTACGGCGACCATTATTGCCGCTGAGTTTGGCAATGAGGCCCTTGAGAGTTCACAGCGGGATATCGGTGCCCACGATCATATTGCCGACATGTACTTTTTTGATACCGCCGCCAAGATACTTTTTGCCAATGATCGCATCGCTAAATTTATGGTGGATGAGCTCCAGATGACCGTCTGGAACTTTCGCCCCATGTATTTTCCTGCAGATCACGAGATTCATAATGCAGGAACCAACTACATCCTGCGCCCCAGGTACCTGTCCACGGAAAAGACCTCGCCACTCATTCATATGGGCCTCATGCCGATGCTCGGTGTCTCGCGCCGATTGCCCGAGCAGTTCCGCCTCTCTGTGGGAATGGGTCCTTCTATTCGTAACCCGATGACCCAAGAGGGAATGTTGGGCGGCGGATTTTTTGTCGAAAAGAACGACGAACTCATGGCCTCAATCTATGTAAATGCCAGCGAGCATTATCGTGTGCGCTTGAATCTTTACCCGGGTGCTCTTGGCCTTTACAACAAATATACAAATATCTTTATGGCGATCGAAAGAAACAACACCATGGCCATGGGAGTGGATTTCAATCTCCCCTTCGGGCTCATGGGCAAGATCTAAATTTTATTCCCGCAGTTCAGCCTCTTCACTTAAGGCGCGGGTAAAGAGCACATGATTTTCCAGGTGAATATGCTCCATCAGCTCATGCTCCATCTGATCAAGTCCGACATAGAGCGCTCGCCAGGAATTGCAGGCATGTTCAGGGGCCTTATAGTTGTAGGCCAGCTCGCGCAAAAGACCCAGGTTTGCGCCATGCCCTTCATGTTCGGCCAGCAAAATCCGAATCGGCATGTAGGCCATCGAGCCGTTACCCGCAGCAATCATAGGAAAGAGAATTTCTTCTTCCTTTTGCATATGTGAATCCATTTCAATCTTGATACTTCGAATAGCATTGGCAACACCTTGGGGACAGCCTGGTTTACCGGCATGCACTCGTTCAACTTTTTCCGCCAGCAAGATAAGTTCAGGCACACGGCTGCGCAGGTCTCGATGATAGTGCTCAACGATAAACTGGGTGATTTTTTCGAGAGGCCAGTTATAAACCGGTTTCGTTACTTCTGGTTTTTGAATTTTCTTTAACTCTTGCTCTACCTTTTCCAGGGAAATTCCGCCGAGACGACAGGCCTCCGCCAGCGTCGATGCGCCCCCGCAACAAAAATCCAGCCGCAAGGAACGCAAGAGTGCCGTCGAATCAGGCAAGGCCAAAACAAGATCACCCAATGTGGTATTTCCCCATGTCATAAATTTTCTCCCCGAGTAAGTGTTTTGTAGCAAGTGGGGTTTAGTACAAGAATCGAGCCAGTCATGAATTAATATAATTCAATATGTTAGACTATGAAGATGTAATTATAACATCATAAAAAAAGCTGTATAATATACATCATGATGTGTATTATACATCCATGCAAACAGCTGAGATCAAAACCCTGGTCGAGATCGCGCTCGACTTAAATTTATCTCTGAGTAGCAAGGATCGCTACCATCGGCTGCTGCGAACTATTCGCAAAATTATTCCCTGTGATGCCTCCTCCCTGCTTGTAAAGAAGGGGGATTCGTTTGTACCTCTCGCATCCCATGGCCTGCGTAGCGATGCTCTCAGTGGTGCCTACAATTTACGTGATCATCCCAGGCTTAATATTATTGCAAGCGCCCAGCGCCCTGTTCGCTTTCCTAGCGACTCCGAATTGCCAGACCCCTTTGACGGTTTGATTGAAGCTGCTGCTCCCAGTTCCACTAAAGTCCATGCTTGCCTTGGCTGTCCTTTGATCGTCGAGGGAGAACTTATTGGGGCCCTAACTGCGGACGCACTCAGGCCGGGTGCCTTTGATCATTTGTCAGATGAGTTCCTCATTGGCGTCACGGCCTTGGCAGGAGCAACTCTCCGCACCTCCGCGATTATTGATCGACTTGAGACAGTGGCGCAACATCAACGCTCTCTTACGAAAGATTTAATGAAACAACTAGGTCTGCGCGGTGGAAACGAGATCATGGGGGTCGAGCCTATTATCATCAAGCTCAAAGAAGATATTAAGCTGGTGGCCAAGTCCGACTTATCAGTCTTGATCCAAGGTGAAACGGGTACAGGGAAAGAGCTGGTTGCCAAGTCCATTCATGGCCAATCGTCGCGAGCGGATATCCCACTCATCTATCTCAACTGCGCGGCCTTGCCCGAATCTATTGCTGAGTCAGAATTATTTGGACATAAAAAAGGGTCCTTCACAGGTGCGGTCAATGAGCGTGCGGGAAAATTTGAAATTGCCAATGGCGGCACGATTTTTTTAGACGAGATTGGCGAACTCTCCCTTGGTATTCAGGCGAAAATCCTGCGCACCATACAGGAAGGCGAGATTCAACGCGTCGGCGAGGATCGAACCCGCAAGGTCAACGTACGAGTCATTGCCGCCACCAACCGCGATCTGGAAGTGGAAATAAAACAGGGACGTTTTCGCGCCGACCTTTTTCATCGCTTAAATGTTTTTCCCATAAAAACACCCGCCCTGCGAGAGCATGCCAACGATATCCCACTTTTGGCGACTTATCTTTGTGATACCTATCAGCGCCGCTTTGGCACCTTGCCGGTACGCCTCTCTCCTGCCACTCTCTCCTTGCTCCAGGAGTATTCTTGGCCGGGAAATGTGCGCGAATTAAAAAATGTAATTTCTCGAGCGGTTCTGCTTTCTTCTCGACAAATTCATAATGATAAAATTCTCGTGATCAAACCGGAACATCTTCCAGGACTCACGCAAGGGCCCCCAAACGAAACACCACCACAAATTGCGACCTCGGGCAAATCTATGGCTGCCAGTATCGAAGAATTCAAAACAAATCTTATTCTTGAAACCGTAAAAAAATATCATGGCAACTGGGCCCAGGCAGCCAAAGAGCTTGGCCTCCATCGCAGTAACTTATATCATCTGCGAGATCGGTTGGGACTTAGCTACTCACCAAGTAAATCGCGATAGTGGGTTTCCTGCATCAAAAGCTCATCATGGGCCAGCTCCAGCCGGGAATACAGTTCTTCCACCCGCACCTTGAGTTTTCCCGCCAGGGGTGAAAATTCCTGAATCAGAGAGGCGTTATTTTCAGCATAAGCGTTGAGGAGCTTAACCTCAATCTTCTTGGTCATCTCCTCATGCTCAATAATCTTTTTTTCCAATTCTTCAATTTCAAGTTTAAGAGGGCCTAAAATTTTAGCGCGCTCAAGAATAATCTCTGAGCGTTGCATCTTCTGATTCTTATGGGAAGAACCCTGTTTTTTTTCTGACTCTTCTTTGGAATCATCATCCCAGCCAATTTTATCCAGGAATTCCTGATAAGTTCCCAAAAACATTTCTGCGCCATTTTCGCCAAAAACAATAAGCTTCTCGGCAAATGCATGGAGCAACATTTCATTGTGGGTTACCACCATGAGCGCGCCGGGATAATCATCAATTTCCGTGACCAAGCTCTGAATCGATTGCATATCGAGGTGGTTGGTGGGTTCATCGAGCAGCAGAAGATTGGTGGGGCAGGCCAAAATTTTTCCCAGCATAACGCGCGCCCGCTCTCCCCCTGAAATCACATCCACTTTCTTTTTGGCCATATCTCCGTCAAACATCATGGTTCCGCAAATGTTGCGAATTCGCTGCATGGTTATCTCAGAATTGGCGGTGGCAATTTCCTGGATGATGGTATTTTCAAGGTTGAGTCGCTGAATATTGGTCTGCCCGAAAAAACCGACACGCAAACTGGGATGGGAGTGAACGGTGCCGGTTCGAGCAGTTAGCTCGCCGGCAATGACGTTCAGCAAAGTTGATTTTCCCTTGCCGTTTTTACCCACGACCCCGATCCTATCTTGGGCCGCGATGGAAAAAGAAAGATTTCTGAAGAGATCCGATTCAGGCCTTTGATCGTAGGAAAAACTGATATTCTGAAAGGTCATCAACATTTTGGCGGGACATTCTTTATAGTTAAAGGCAAAACTTAAATTGGCCTCATCCCGGAGCTGATCCAATTTCCCCATCCGTTCCAGCTGCTTGGCCTTGGACTGGGCCTGTGAGGCCTTCGACGCTTTGGCCTTGAAACGGGAAATAAAGGTCATCAGCTCTTTGCGTTTCTTTTCCAAGTTTTGGCGGGTCTTTTCGTGTAGCTCTTCCTCTTCCAAAATGCGCTGGTAAAAATGCCCCGTATCACCTTGAAATTTTTTAATCACTTTGCGATGAATGCCCATGACATGAGTTACAACCTCATCCATAAATTGTCGGTCGTGGGTGATGAGAAGCACCTCTCCCGCATATTGGCGGAGAAATTTTTTCAGCCAGCTCATACTGACAATATCAAGATAGTTGGTGGGCTCGTCTAAGAGCAGGAGCGATGGCCGCTGTAAAAGGGCCTTGGCGAGATTGATTCGCACCTGAAAACCGCCGGAAAAATGGGCCGGCGAGCGTGTAAAATCCTTGGTGGTAAACCCCAGGCCCATCAAAATTTTTTCCGCCTTGTATGTATCGTGCTCCTCGTCGTCCTTTAACACTTGAGTGACTTCGTCGAGCAAGGTCGCCTTAGTAAAATGAATATGCTGGTCGAGGGCACCGATTTGATAGTTGCGTGGGATGGCGATTTCCCCTCCGTCATAATTTTCCAGGCCGCGCAAAATTTTAATCAAAGTGGTTTTGCCAGTGCCATTTCGTCCCACCAGGCCAACTTTTTCACCGGAGCCAATAAGAAATGAAGCCTTCTCGAAAAGGACTTGCCCGGCGTATTGCTTTGAAAGATTTTGAACTTGGATCATTTTGTCTTGGCCTTAATATTTAACTGATCGCATTATTTATACCATTATTATGTTCTCATGCCACGAGAACTTATTTAAGATAATTTATGACTTTTCCATCAATTTTTAAGACAGATCTTTTTTTAAACAAAGTAATTCTCATTACCGGAGGCGGTTCTGGTCTTGGCCGTTGTATGGCGCAAGAACTTGCGCACCTAGGGGCCACCGTTTTTATTGCGGGGAGAACTGAAGAAAAACTCAAACGCACCGTTGAGGAAGTCACGGCGAGTGGCGGAAAGGCCGACTGGGCCGTTTGCGATATCCGAGAAGAGCAAGACGTACAGAATTTAGTGCAGACCATTTTGGCCAGGCATAAAAACTTGCATGGTCTGGTTAATAATGCCGGGGGACAGTTCCCCTGCCCGCTGGAAGAAATTTCAAAGAATGGTTGGGAAGCCGTTGTAAAAAATAATTTAACCGGCGCCTTTTTAGTTTCGAAAGAAGTGCTGAGGCAGGCCTTCAGGCAAAATGGCGGTGCCATTGTCAATATTTTGGCCGACAATCGCAATGGAATGCCCATGATGGGACATTCGGGAGCGGCCCGCGCCGGGGTTGAAAATCTAACCAAAACAGCGGCGGTTGAATGGGCCAAGTACAAGGTTCGGGTCAATGCCATTTCGCCGGGAATCATTGAAAGCTCAGGCCTTGAAACCTATGACGAAAAATTTAAAAAAATCATGAAATTTTTCAAGCCAAGAATTCCACTCAAGCGCTTTGGCATTGATCGTGAGGTCAGTGCCGCCGTCGTCTTCCTGCTTTCTCCCGCCTCTTCCTTCATAACCGGAGTCAATCTGCAAATTGATGGCGGGTCCACCCTGACGGGTCTCATTCCCGCTCTTGAAGACTACGCGCCCAATCTACCCTTTGACCAAAATTAATCATATTTCGGAGTTAACTCATGGGTCACCTTGGACATCTCAAAGCTGAATATCAAGAATTGGTCACGCGCTTAGACAGCAATCCCGTCGGGATGCCTTTTCCCACGACTGAGCAGGCCCGTCGCGGCTGGCAGGAAATTTTGGAAATCCTTTACACTCCAGAGGAAGCTGCCTTAGGCTCAAAACTTCCCGTCATGCCCGCCAGCTTGGATAAGATTGCCAGGAAAACCGGGATCGCCGCAGCTGATTTAAAACTCAGGCTCGATGCCATGGCCGACAAGGGACTTGTGATGGATTTGATCCATCCTAAGACCAAGAAAGTTCAATATATGCTTTCTCCCCCGGTGGTGGGATTTTTCGAATTTTCCCTGATGCGGGCCAAGGATATGATTCCCAAAAAACGCATGGCCGAGGCGCTCCATGCCTACTGCCATGGCGACATTGCCTTTGCCAGTGAAGTCTTTGGCGGCGACACGGTGATCGGTCGTGCCATGGTGAACGAAAGCATGCTCGATCCGGAATCCACGCCTGATATTCTCGACTGGGAAAAGGCCACGAGCCTGCTTAAAGACGCTCGCAATATTGCCGTCTCCCTCTGTTACTGTCGTCATAAGCAAGACCATCTTGGCAAGGCCTGTGATGCACCCGTTGATAATTGTCTTTCCATCAACGCCGGCGCTGACTTTGTTGAGCGTCGCAAATTCGGCCGAAAGATTGATGCCATGGAGGCGATGGATATTTTAGTGCGATCGCGGGAAAGCGGATTGGTTCAAATCGCCGACAACGTTCAAAATCGCCCAAGCTTTCTCTGCAACTGCTGTGGTTGCTGCTGTGGCCAACTGCAGGCCATCAATGAGTTTGACCTACACGCCGTCAATACCAGCAACTACCGCCCTGTTTTAAACATGGACACCTGTACTGGCTGTTCTAAATGCGCCCGGGCCTGTCCTGTGACGGCCATTTTTATGACTGCAACATCCCAAGTCGCCAATCGCAAAAACAAAATCTTTCCCGCCATCAACCTAGACCGCTGTATCGGCTGTGGAGTGTGTGCTCAGGCCTGTAATACCAAACATTCCCTCAGCATGAAAACTTATACCAAGAAATCACACGTGCCCGTTAACGCCATCGAGAAAGCGGTACGCATGTCTTTAGAGCGTGGAAAACTGGCCGATCTCATTTTTGACCAGGGCGAGGGCCGGGGCAGTCGTTTTTTAAACAGTGTGGTGAGAGGAATCACGAATCTGCCGCCGATTGAAAAGGTCCTGGCTTCGGAGCAGTTGCGTTCTCGTTTTATTAATTATGTTTTAAAAACGGTGAAAGACCCGACGGAAGCTTGATTTTGGGAGTGCGCATCTGATTCTCAACCTTGATAACATAAGTTTTAACTACACTCACCAGGCATTACTTTTTGAAGAAGCAAAGTTGCAGCTCAAGTCTGGAGAACGACTTGCCATTATTGGTGGCAATGGCTCGGGGAAGACGACTCTTCTTAAACTGATTCTGGGATTTCTTCCACCCGGTAATGGCGTGATCGCAAAGTCTCCGAACTTGCAATTAAGCTATGCCAATATTGAACGCAGTGGCCATTATCCTACACTCACAGGATTGGAAAATCTCTTTCTGTGGCGGGCCCTCACCAATATCTCGAAAGCGCAATTTGCCAGCGCGATGGCCGAATGGCAAGAGTGCGCGCTCTTTAAAAAAACACTCACCCAAAGGGCAAATTCCTTTTCAACCGGCATGAGCAGTATCTTGGCCCTCTTTAAGGCCCTGAATTTTTTTAGCTCGGATCAGCGCTTGGCATGTCTTGATGAGCCATGGGCCCACCTCGATCAGAGCGCCCAAACCTTTATCGCCAGCAAGATAAAGGCCAATCCCCAGCATTCTTCCATGATCATCACCTGTCATCAGCTGAGTGACAATATTCATACCGTGTGCTCGCGCACCCTTCAAATTGAAGGAGGCAAACTTGTCCCTTGTCATTAAGCTGATGTTGAAAAAAGAATGGGTTGAGCAATTTCCCAGGAAATATTCACTCATCGTCTATTTTATCAACGAACTCGCGGCACTTTTTTTCATCTACTATACCGCCAAGGCCTTCCTACCCAACACCGAGCTTATGAAAGGGATTGAGCTGGATTACTTTTCTTTTGTCCTTGTCGGTGAATGTTTTTTCAGACCTCTTTTTGTTTTTGCCTTCTCCCTGGTAAAAAATCTGAAAGATGGTTTTCAGCAAGGTCGCTTGGAGCACTTCCTGTTGCTGCGAAGACCCCTTTGGCACATTTGCTTTCTCGAGGCGATACCAAGCTTGCTCCTCGAAGCCATAAAAATATTCCTCATACTGCTTGTGGCCTTTTTCTTTTTCTCCTTACAGCTTGGCAATGCCTGGCTAATTTTCCCCCTATGGGCGGTTGTTGCGCTGCCTTTCTTCTTCGCTTTTGGTCTTTTTTCCAATGCTATTTTTATGATGTTTAAGCGAGGCGAGGCCTATATTTATAAAATCTTGCAGTTGGGTATCATCTTGGCCGGTGCCTATTTTCCCACGACCAGTTTGCCGGAGAAGGTAAAATATTTTTTACCTTATTGGCCCTTACATAGTCTTATGCAATCTATCCGTCATGCTCAGGCCGACACCCCGCTTGGTGATCTGTTTTTTGCCTTCGCCTTGCAAGCAAGCGCGCTGGTTGCCTTGGGGGTAACCTTTAGTCTCTTCGCCATCTGGTGGTTGAAAAAAACGTTGAAACGATACCCGTACATCACCTGAAATTTTCAGCTCAGTATCTGGTATTAGACGGCCTGGCACGATTTAACTTCCAGTATTTCAAAACAGCATCCTGCAATGGATTGGCCACGGGTTTGACATTTTTTACGTTGGCACCGAAACGAAGATCAAAACTCGTCTCGATGGGCGGTCTGTGCTTGATAAAATGCGCCGGATACCAGGCCCACAAAGCATGATTCCATCCTCGCTTTTCAAATAAAGCAAGCATGTCCGCAAGATAGAGTTCGGCACCTGGGTTATCCCTATGAAGTCCGTATTCATTAACCGCGGCCATGCCGCCCTTCACCGTGCTTAGAAACTTGTCCACCTGTGTGCAAATACCCTCAAGGGTCGATCGATCCACTTTCTCAAGGACGTTGGGATAGCGCAGCCGGGTATTCTGCTGATGAGTGTAAGCGAAAGGCTCATACTGATGAATGGCATAAACAATCTTGGAATCCTGTGAGGCCTGCAAAAACGGCAACCAATCCGCGCGGCCATACCCCATCGGCTGAACCAAAACAGGGGTTTTTTTATCCACCTCTCTAATCGCAGCCACGAGTGTAGGGTACCAGCTGTTCCAATCGTATCCGGTTCCCCGATATTTCTGGTAAAAACTTTTGCCGTCATAAATCTTGAAAAAGATCTCATTGGCATTGGGTTCAACCATAAGATCGTAGCCGACCACAATGGGATTATCTTTGTAGCGCCGGGCGAGCGTCCGCCACATTTCGATCCAGGCATCTCGTGCGGTCTTATCCGTCCATACAGTGTCATTGTACATGCTGGGGGGAAACCAACCATTCACCGGATCAGATGCATTATCTTGGCCGAAAACAAAAGTTAGCTCACTTCTTCCTGGGCCGCTGCGGATGGAGATCACCGCAAACATGTCCGCCTGCTGAATCATCGCAAGAAGATGGTCCAGATTTTTCAGCACTCTCTCATCCACAAGAAAAGGCGCTTTTTCACTAGAGGGTCCGGCATGGGAGATGTTTACATAATTGGCACCTAAGGCAGCCATCTCTTTAAAATCCTGGAGGTTAAAAGGCGATCCCATCGCCCCAGTACCTTTTGTGCCACCATCTAATTCCATAACCAGCGATTGATGGATATTCACGCCACGCAGTTGAGTCGGACCTTTCCACAAATCAATTTTTTGTCTGGGATCTTTGGCCTCAACTACATTGGCAGAGACGAAAAGAAAGCATAAGAAAAATAATTTCCAATTCATGTGCATTTTTTTAATAAGGCAGTTTGGCATATTTCCAAATTAGCCGTTTCAAAATTTTTGGGACAAAAATCGAAAAGGTCTGAGCAAAACGCCGCAACCTGGTGAAGCTCTTCATCCCCCACGGATAGTGCGACAGGATAATCTCAACATCAAGGACACTGAAAAAATAATCCAGGATAATACAGGTAATAATAAAATCATCGAGCAAACCTAGAATGGGAATCCAATCGGGAATCAGGTCGACGGGCGAAACGATCAGGACGATCAGCGCCAGAAGAATAGTCTTATCGCGCTCTGGAATACGTTTGTCCTTGGCCACATTGGTCAGGAAAGATTTTGTGTCTTTGAAAAATTTCATAGGAAATCGCAAAAAAAAGGCCCATGCATAACATGGGCCTCTAAAAATTTTAGGTTAAAATTAAGTCGCAGGAGCGACTGCAGGAGTCACTGTCACAGAGGGAGCTGTTTCCGTCGCGGTTGCATAGGCCCGCGCGGGATGACAGACCACTACGGTCTTATCGAGGGACTTCTCTCTCAGCTTCAGGCCAGCAGGGATTTTCACATCGGCCAGAGTAATCTTGCCATTCATCTCAAGTTTTTCCACATTAATGGCAATGTACTCGGGAACAGCGTCAAGCTTCCCTTCGACGCTCACGGACTCACAAATGAGCAGAGTCACACCGCCCGTTTTTTCACCAATGGCATGGCCGTCGATTTTGAGCATGACATCAAGACAAACTTTCTCATCTGTTTTGGCGGCATGAAAAGAAATGTGAGTGACAGCGCTGGTACGCATATCGCGCTGAATCTCATCGATGGTCAATCGGTATTCAGTATTGTCGATAGTGGCCGGAAAAACACTCCCTTTATGCAGGGCATAGGCGCCAATTTGGCGAATATTCACCAACACGTCCATCGTCTTAGCAAGGGATTTGCCGTAAATAGCGGCCATCACCTGACCTTGTTTTGTCCAATTTGCGAGGGCCGTTTTGTTAACTGCCTTCTCTCTCGTCGTAAAAATTAAACGCTCATGAACCATATTGACCTCCTGGTATTACAGATTCTTTCCGTTGAGTTTAATAACCTGGCGCTAAATTCTATACTCACCACTGTGGTGCCGCAACTGAGACGCTCAACTGAAAGATATTATCAAGATACATGACAAATAAAGTATGCCTTTCCTGATCTATAAATTTCGGATAGATGCGAAGCTATTTGAGATTTTCCAATTTGGCCAAGTTCATGCTGTCGATTATTTTATCAAGCAGCGCCAGATCATTGGTATTTGAACCTCGAAGCGTGACTAAAAATCGCTGATTGATCAGAAACACTTTTTCACACGTGACATAACCTGATTCATTTTTTTCTGCGCTTTGCTTTCCGTCATACTTGCCTTTGATTTTTATCGCTTTTTCCGTTGGCCCGGAAGGTTGTGCCATTTCCTTGGCCATATCAAGGGACGCAATAGAGTCCTCAATGTCCACGTCAATGCTAATGGATTTATTCTCACCCTGACCGTCACCGCCCGCGTCTTTTACCACGACCGGTTTGATGTAAATGACACTTGCCTGTGATGACACGGAAACTCCCTCGCTTACCGTATCGCCACTCACTTCCTGCCGATTAAATTCACCCACGACGGCGATTGTCGGCAAAGCTTCTTTCAAAAGCTTCCAGTCCACCATTTTTTTCGCCGCCACTTCTGTGGTGGAAAGCTGCCCCATCTGCTCCCGCCAAGAATTGAAAAAGTGCTCGTCATTTTTCACCAGTGCCATGTTGGCAATGCTGAAAGTCACCTCGGTGGGCCCGCCAAGCACTTCAAACATCTCCGCCCCCTTCTGCCCGCTGATTGTTTGCTCAGTCAAAACAAAGGCACGAAATTTCATCGTGGGTGGAAGTTGTTTTTCCAGCTGCTGAATATTGGCCTTCAGGGCGGGATATTTCGCGGCGACCTCTTTAGTCTCCAATGCTTTGGTCTTTAACTGTGTTTGGTAATAGGCAATCACCTTTTCAAAAGAATCTTTGGAGGAAAAACTACAGCATGACTCATCTGTTTGCGTTTTATCCACCATCAAGTTGGCTCCGGGATAAACCGGTATTTTTTTAACAACTTGAGCAAAGCTGCTGAAAGATAGCAGCATGGAAAAGCAAAGCATCCATCTATAGTGAGTTATTTTCATAAAATCCTTTTAGTTCATTAGATTGCTTAAAATTCTAGTGTAAGACGAATGTGAGTCAAGCTTAAAGAGCATTGGTCAAGTTAGAGTCACCTCAATATAATAAGGCCAGGAGATTTCTATGACTTATCGACTCGATCAAAAGTTTATCCAGCAAACCTTGGGAACACTTTTTCCTTTCAATGCCGCGTATGCCGCCAGATACCCCGGAGAAACGGATAAGCGACAACCTGTTCATGTGGTCTATGGCGGGGCCCATCTTTTTAAGTCCAACACGGCTAAAAAAATTGGCAGTCTTGCGGTTGAAAACATGTTGCAATTTGCGCCAACTCCGGAAATATTTTGCGAGATCTTCAAGTGGCACGAAAAAGGTCAAAACTTTTCCAAAGATATTCACGCCCGCGTGCTTAAAAAATTGCAAACGGAAGCCGTGGAAGATCTGCGCATAGACTTCGAGGATGGCTATGGATATCGCAGTGACACTGAGGAAGACGGCCATGCTGAAAAGGCGGCCTTAGAGCTGGCGCATGGAATGAAAGAGAAAACTCTCTCACCTTTTATCGGCGTGCGGATAAAACCTTTGACCGAGGAGCTGGCTTCCAGAAGTGTCCGCACTCTTGACATTTTTCTGGGCACGCTGCTGGAAAAAACCCAGGGTCGACTTCCTGAAAATTTTGTCGTTACTCTTCCCAAGATTACCATTGCTGAGCAGGTTAAATCCTTATGCGAAATTCTGGCCGCAGTTGAAAAACAATTCGGCTTATCCCAGAAGACGATACAAATTGAAATCATGATTGAAACCTTGCAATCAATTTTTGATTCAAGCGGGAAATTGGCGATGCCAGAGCTGGTGTCCGCCGCCGACGGACGTTGCGTCGCCGCCCATTTCGGAAGCTACGATTACACCGCCGCCTGTAACATCACGGCCGACTATCAGAATATGGGCCATGTCGCCTGTGATATTGCCAGACATCTTATGCAACTCTCTCTCAGCGGAACAGGCGTGCGCCTCTCCGACAGTGCCTGCACCATCATTCCGGTTAAAGGGGACCAAAAAGTCACTCACCACGCCTGGCAACGGTCCTACCATCACACCAGGCACTCCCTGGAATGTGGCTTCTACCAAGGATGGGATTTACATCCCAGCCAGCTCCCGGCGCGATACGCCGCGCTCTTTTCATTTTTTCTCGAAGGCGTCGAGTTGATTTCCAACAGGCTTAAGAACTTTGTTGCTAAAGCGAGTGAGGCCAGCATGGTGGGTGATGTTTTCGACGATGCGGCCACCGGCCAAGGACTGCTCAATTTTTTCTTGCGAGGTCTCGCCTGCGGCGCGCTTACCGAACAGGAGGCCTTGGCAACGGGTCTGACTTTGGAGGAAATTCGCACTCGCTCATTTGCTAAAATTATGAAAGGAAGACGTCGCTAGATTAGAGCAGTGGCCCCATCACGAGTGCCGGCAAGAATCGAAAATAGTACATGAACTTTTCCCAGAGATCGGTTCCCTGCAGCAAGCCAAGACCATTATCCGGCCGCCCATCTTTATCAAAAGAAAAAGCGACCTGCTTGTGACCTTCGATAAGTTTGGTCAGCTCCTGGGCAAGCTCCGGACCATCGTGGCAAAAAAGTCCCATCTCAATACTTCGCAATTGGCTTTGGGGGTCCATATTGAAGGTAATGAACATGGCCTTCTTGTCATCTATCACGGTGCTCTTGGAGTGCAAACCGAAGGTTACCTTTTCATCCGCAACCGGGGCCTCCGAGCAGTACAGGCAGGGCGGGCGCTTCGCCGTCATGAAAGAGGCCTTCAGACCCTTGAGAACCCAGCCTCTGATCATGCGATTTAAAACATTGGAAACCATGGGATGATTGTTACTATTGGTACTATTGGTTACAAGTTCGAGAGAAATCCCTTGAGTCAGAAGATTTTCCAAAATTTTCTGGTCGCGCTCCATGGTAATAAAATAGGGCGTTTCCATGAGCACTTTAAGTTTTGCCTGCTCCAGCTCTGCATAGAAAACATCGGCAAAGAGACGTGAGGCCTTGCCTGGATCGGGTCTGTCACTGGCAAATTCCATATCCTGGCAGGCAAAGGTCGGAGCGATCGCATGATTGCCGTTATCAGCCAGCTCCACGTTCGATTGAAATTGCTGGGCCTTTGGGTCTGGAAGGAGAAAGTGCCAGGCCTTTTTAATGCGGCGGTTACGCAGCTTGAGCTTGCCATCGCCTTTAATGGCACGGCGGTGATAACTTTTCACTTTGGGCCTTTGCGATAAGGCATGAGTCCAAAAGGCCTCAAAGGTGTTTCCAATATTCTCCACGATAGGGCCTTCGACGTAAATGTCGCGATCAATAAATGAAAAATCTTTTTTCAAAAGATAGTATTCCTCGCCGATATTACGACCTCCTGTCACCATTCGCGCACCATCGGCAATGATAAATTTTCGATGGGTGCGATGAAAGGCGCGCGACAAGGACAGAAAGGTAATGGGATTGAAATATTTTATCTCGATACCATAAAGAGAAAGCAAGAAGGCGACATCGCTGCCAAGAGGAGGGGCCAGAGGACTTTTGTCGATCAGAATCCGAACTTGGACACCCTTCAGAGCGCGTTCTTTCAAGGCCTGCACCAGCACCTGCCCGGCAAGATCGGGTTTAAAAATAAAATATTCTATATCCAGTGTTTTCTCGGCGGAGCGAATGAGCTCCAGTCGCTCGACATAGGAAGCCGGCCCTTCTTCTAAAATGCGAACCTGATGCGCCCCCTGAATTCTTTGCTGATAAAGCTCACCTTGGACGGTGAACGACAGCATGAGAAAAAATAGGACGCAACTTAGAGTTAATTTCATCGAACCTCTCGAGGCTACCACCCACGATTTTGGATACGGTCGCGAATGACCGATTCTGTTTCTGAAAGCTTGAACTCAAGATTAGGGAATTTCGGATCGCGGCTGCCTTTCTGGCTGCCCATATAGACATGCCCGGCAAAGCCGCCTTCATTTTTTGGCTGCCATTCACGCATGAAAAGCTGGCCGCGAGTTTTGATTTGCACGTTCTGCATGTCGCGACGAGGAACATACCAGAGGAAAGATCCTTGATCACGCACTCCAAAACCATAGGCACAGACTCGTGTGGTGCAATTTCGATCGAAGCTCACAAAGGCAATTGTGTTGTCATAGCTATCTTTGGAAATTTCAATGATTTTACCTTTCACCCGACTGGAAACAGTCTCGATTAATATTTTTCGCTTGGTGATTCTATCCACACCGCCACTCACATTATCTTGCGAGCTGCTGAGAGTTTCTCGATGGACTTTAATTTTTTTGGAAGTATACACACGAAAATTTTCGAGAGCATTATGATCCTGCACAAGCTTTAAAATTTCCGGGTTCACAATCTGTCGGTCCTTGGCGTGCACGCTATTTGCAAGTCCCACCAAACAAAATGCCAGACTAAAGATAAAGTAAGTCACTTTCATTTTTTTCCCCTTTAAATGTATAAGCTGGCGCAACATAGCCCAAAACAGCTGGCACATCTGGCCGTTTGGTAATAAATACAAGACATCTGTAACTGCCCGTAATTAGGGGATATTCATGATGGAAAGCAGGCCCTGCCAATCGTCGGTCCAGAGGGGCCGGGTCAGAAGCTCCTGGTCGGGAGACTCCCACCCTTTTTCACTTTGAAACTTTTGCACCAGACGAAGATCTTTTGAAAGGACGGCCCATAGGGAGTCAGATTTTCCAAGCTGGTCTTGAATCTGTCTTCTGGCATAGGCCATCTCAAGCCCCAGTGACTGCGCGATCGGTGCAATCACTTTTAAAAAATCGCAATAGTTATTGGAAAGATGGAGCAGCAACAGACCACCCGCATTCAGACGCGAGAGATAGAGTGCAAAGGCCTCGCGGGTCAGAAGGTGAAAAGGAATGGAATCACTGCTAAAGGCATCCAGCACGATTAAATCATAAAACGATTTTGACTGCTGCAAGAGCAGTCTCCCATCTCCCAAGTGAAGCTGATAATGGGCCTTGGTCTGGGCCAGAAATTTAAAATGTTTGAGGGCCAGATCATAGACATTTTGATTAATCTCGAGCAGATCCCACTCATCCCCGGGATAGGCATAGTACAAAATTGAGCCGGCACCTAAACCGATGCTGGCGACTTTCTTGGGAAAACTCAGAAAGGTAAACGCCTCTCCCACACCTGACTTGGGATGATAGTAGACCAGGGGCAAGTTTGAGAGCTGCGGATCAATTTTGCGCCCACCATGGACAGTACTTCCATGGGCCATGAGAATTTCGCCATTTTCTTCCAGGATGCGGACAAGACCATAAAAGTTTCTTTTACTTTCCAGCTCATTTTTAATGGTTGGAAAGAGCTGATAGATAATCAAGCTGATAACCGCGCTGAAAATAATTTTTGTGGCAACACTCTTTTTCAGCTTTTCGTAATCTCGCACCAGTAAAAAAATAGCAAAGAAAATAATGGCAAGCACAAACTCCAAATAGACGTTAGACAAGCTCAGATCAATATGGGGAATAATGGCAGAAACTAAAAGTGTGGCGCAAGCCCCACCGATGTTCAGTACCAGGTAGAATGATGATAAGTTTTGCGACGGTCGTCTTTGATAGATTTCACTATTGACGATCAAGGTGGCCAGGAAGAGAAAAAGATAATTTCTGAAATGCAGTAAAAAGGTATTTTGCTCGATATGCGCATAGGAGATAATCTGCAAGACGCCCCATAAAATAGGGCCATACCTGCGCAAAAAGAAATTTGCGGCGGTCATTTTCTCCGAAAACGCCATCCAAAATGTTCCAAGGTAAATGGCCATGGGAAGCATCCAGAGAAGGGGTACAGAGCCCAGCCCATGCGTAATAAAATTGGTCACGGCCAACATCAGTAGACAGGTTAAGAAAGAATAGAAGAACCAGCGGGTGCGCAGGCCGAGGGAAATGGGGTTGGGGATACTCACCTTCTCAAGATTGGCTTCAAGAGCATAAGCACTCATCCCAATGACAAGAACCAAAAGGGAGCATGCCAATGAGGCAATTTCCCAGATGATTCTCCGATTTTCCAAACCGAAAAAAGTATCTCCGATCAGCGGATACATGAGAAGCCCCATGAGTGAGCCCACATTGGAAAAATTCAGGAGAATTTTCGAGGTCTTTGGCGAAGCGGCTTCGGCGATATTTTGTAAAAGTGGAGTCGTCATGCCCAAAATCAACAGTGGGATAAAGGCCGTATTGGCGAGGGCCCATAAGACTGACCACACTGGCGGACCGCTATGCGGAAATAATATTTTGAAGGAGTGAAAGCTAATTTGCAAAAGGCATAAGGTGATGAGGATGGGTAAGCCGACGGCAGGATTTAAAATTCGCACCAGATAAACGAGAAAGTAGGCCAGGAGCAATACGATGGTATAAAAAAGAATGCAGGTTATCCAAACATGGGATGCGCCCCCGAATAGAGGCATAAGCATCTCAGAAAATAAAAATTCTCCGGAAAAAAATAAGAAGGAAGCAAGAAAGCAAAGAGGCCCGAATAAAATTCGCATGCTCTTAAGTTCTCAAATTGACCACGACAGCTTCTGGTTCAGAAGAATTAGGTGCTACGTACGTCCCAAAAGCGCGGTCCCAGAAAGAAAAAACTATTCCAAAATTCTTTCGTGAAGGCTTTCCTTTGATCATCGTATAGTGATGGGTGACAAGCATGGGAGTCATCAGAATTCCGGCCAGAAAACGCTCCACCCATGGAGGGGATTTGGCCAAGCCAACTTCCAACAAAAATCCGAAGACCAGGATAAATTCATAAAGAAGCAATCCTTCCACCGGAAGCCTCAAACCCCACACCATAAACAAACGGGGGGCCATCGACTGCCAGACATCTGTCATGTGGGCCAAGGCATCGCGAGAATGAAAATAATTTCCCGTTCGCCAACGGTGACTCAAAAAATGCCAAAAATAGGAAAGAAAATCGAGAAAAAAAACGCTGAAAGGGATGGCCCATCCAGGAGCGGGCAGGGCATTTTTTTTTGCAAGAATAAAAATACTTATGAAACAAAACAGGGCGATGAGAATATTTCTGATCAAGGTGGCGCTTAAAATATTTTTAAATTTATTTGGACCAGCTTGGACCTTGAGCAACGGTACAAAAACTTGCGCAAGAACAAGGCTTACAAAGGCCAGGCAGAGAGTCAATGTCTTAATAAATTCGAACTGTTGCTGCATATGCTAAAGATTATGCAACAAATCCTTCCCATATGAAATAGAAAGATGGCGCAGTAAAAATCACCTTCTAAGATGGGGCGCGTCATTGGCAGGAATTTGAAAAAAGTTTTTTGTTCGACTTTTGTTTCATCGGTTTTACTTCCCACTCTGTCTTTCAATCCTTCACTATTTCAATTCATTCTGAAATTAGGTAAGCTGATTTTCAGTTTTATTCCATCTCGGGAGTCCGCCTATGAAAAAATATCTCAGCTTTATTGTCCTCGCAGGCCTGCTCATTTCCTGCTCCAGCGTGCGCATGAAGTATGACGGGGATTTCAAAACGAATGACGGACGATCAGGAAAATATGTTTACGAACGTTCCTACGAGGTAAAGACGCTGCGACTCTGGTGCATTATCACCGGGATCGTCTATGGTGGGGCGTGCTGGGGGTATCTGGTGCTTCCAACGACCGATATGAAGCACACATTCAACAAGCATGCAGAAATAAGACTACTTGAACTCGCTAAGGCCCAAAGCGTAATATTATATCCTGAAAACTCCAACTTCCTTAGCTGGGGTGAGGGAGCAGAGTCTGAGCAAGTCACTCTCTACGGCAATGCTGTCACAACCCCGGCACCAACAAACAAACCGCAGCCATCCAATTCTGTCGAATTTATTAGATGAAAATATTTATACCATTATACTTTTGTATCGCGCTTTTTTCTGGCTGTTCATCCGTTTTTTATTATCCAGATCGTTATCTCTATATCACCCCAGAGAAGGCAGGAGTCACGGGCGAAGATATCTGGTTTACCTCGAAAGATGGCACCAAACTCAATGCCTGGGCCACGACATCACCGGAAATCAATCCAGACCAGGGAGTGGTCGTGCAGTTTCATGGCAATGCCCAAAATCTATCTTCTCACTTTGCCAACCTCGCCTGGCTAACTAAGTACGGATATCGCCTCTTCACCTTTGACTATCGTGGCTATGGCAAAAGCGAGGGCAAGGCCAATCCTCAAGGTCTCATTGATGATGGCATCGCGGCTCTGGATTATGCCTGGAAAAATTATTTCCTCCCCCTTCGGGAAAAAAATAAGAAAGCGCGTTTCATTATCTTTGGACAAAGTCTAGGAGGGGTCGTTGCCGCGCAGGCGATTTCCCGATGGGAGCAGCGAAATAATGTCACTCTTCTGGTGCTTGAAGGCACTTTTTCCAGCTATCGCAAGTTGGCCTTTAATAAGCTCGCTTCTCATTGGCTCACCTGGATCTTTTCCCCCATCGCCTGGGCCATTGTCCACGAATCAACGGCTTCTCGTTATGTGCTGCCGGACATGAATTATGTTCCGGTTCTTCTCATTCACGGAACCGCAGATCACATTATCCCTATCGCTTTTGGCAAAGATATTTACCAGATGCTTCCCGAGGGAAAAAAAGATTTTTGGCCGGTGGAAGGAGCTGATCACCTAGAAACTTACCACCACAGTCCGGAGTATAAAGAAAAGTTGGTGGCATTTATTCAGAAACTCTAGGTTGTTTTAGAAAGTCCAACCGTGCGCAACTTGATTTTGAAACAAGGGACCTTGCTGAAAGCCAAGTTGAATGTAAAATTAGAAAAACGTAAACAAGTGACCTTCTAATTTCAGTGAATCGATTTCGTTCACAAAATTGCGCCGTGGATACTGAAAATCTTGACGTCATTACCCGAACCTGACTGGGTAAATACCGAAGCCATCTACTCGCTATTAAAGGCAATCTTGGACAAAAATGAAAATTCTGGCAATCGCGAAAAAATTTATCTCGTACTGGATAATGCCAGATACAACTGCTCTGTGAAGGTTAAAGAGTTGGCAAAGGAGCTTAAGATTGTATTGGTCTATCTGCTACCGTATTCACTGAACTTGAATCCAATTGAGCGATTATGCAAATTTTTTAAGAAGAAAGCGATGTACAACAAATACTATGAAAATTTTAACGAATTTTCTTAAGCGGCATCAAGTTTTCCGCAAGCACAGAGATGAACTGAGTACGTTGTTGACAGGTAATTTTCAAGCCCGAAAAATCATGGCAGCCAAAAAGGCCTAGGGACGAAATTATGGCAATGTAGTACACCATTTTTACTTTTAAATTAGTAATAGACGAGGATTCCAAGAGAAATCTTCTCCTGGCCATAAACTGTTTTCATGGCTTCGAGTTTCGTTGTAAACGAACTAAAATTGGTCTGTAACTCAAGCTTGTAAAGGGATTTGAATTGTGGATTTTCCAAGTATTGCAGATACTCCCAGCTAAGCATCGCCTTAATTTCCTTAGTGAACTCAAACAGTGCACCTATATTCGGTCCTAAACCTAACTGATAGTAAGAATGATCGCTATTTTTTTCAGTCAATGCAATATCGCTTTTTAAGATGGCAAAAAAGATAAAATTATCTTTCAGGGAAAGACTGCTTCCAGCGCCGGCTTCAATTCCAAAACGTTTGCAGGAAAAACACTGATTGGACATAATGTCGCTGATTCCGAAATTCAGAGTCCAGGAAATATTTTCCTGAACTCGGGTAAGGGGATTCAAAGAGAGAATATCAAAAAATGAAAAACTTTCTAAATCCGCTTTTTTTGATTTTAAATTATAGCCGGCCTTAGTGTGAAAAATGTGTACGCGCGATAGCGGGGCATAACCGATATCAGAATCAAGAATATCGTGTAGGGCAAACCGAAAATCGAAACTCAGGAGAGTTTGGTGGGAATCATTTCGCTGTCCAAAGATTCCCACTCGCTGCGGCGAATGAGAATGGTGAGGAGCGTGTATGGGTGCATTCGCGAATTGTGCGGGGAGACTGATCTGCTCGAGCTTGCTCCTGGTCAGAAGAATTTTTTGTTTTTTTGAAAGCACAGATGGATTTTCCTTTAAAACATCCTCAGCAAAGCTGTAATCAAAATAATCAATCAATCCGTCGAGAATTTTAACTTGCGATTTCTCAGACAAGTCACTTCTGTTCAAAAGCAATTCTGGTTTATTGCTTTTCACAATTTCCCAGAATGCTTCTTTCTCGGTCGGGTCCAATCCGTGGAACTTCTGATAATATTTTCTTTGAATTGAAGGTCTAAAGCTGAATTTATAGACCGCCTTTTCATGATAGAGCGCCTTGATCGTTTCAGCAGGGATTACATAATAATAAAACTGATCCACCAGTTTGAGTCGCGGGGCTGCAGCCTCAATCAACGCTAGTATATGGTATGCACAATTTTCTGTCAGAAAATAGTAATCGAAGTAAATCTCTCCCATCTCCCAGATATGATCAATCGCACGTTGTACTTCTTCCAAGGTCAAATCAAGATCATAATTCCATAAGTCGCGAGACTCAAAATCATTATATTCACGAACTTTGTAATAATAGGGAATGGCAGTAAACATTCCCTTGAAATAGCCGCCCAGCCCACCTAAGGCATACCATAGAGGGTTCGAACTAAAATTTGTAGCTCCGTAATTAATTCCATAGTCCAGAAGTTCAATTTTATCTTCAGTTTCTTTGTTATCTTTTTCCTCCTGTTTATACGTGCTGATTTTCAAAAGCGTATGACCGAATACTGAAGCGGGATTATTCAGATGAAAGGAGCTGAAAACTACACTTAGGCTTTGTGCTGAGGTTTTCTCTAAGAATTTCTGATATTCAACACATTTTTTGAGCTGCGAATTTGCAACGTCGAATTGCAAAATACCATTAAGCCACTTATAGCGTGCAGGAAATCGGCAGATGATATGTTGATTTTGATTTTTGAATTCTTTTAGGGTAGAGAACAACTCCAGATAAGGATTTTCTTTTCCCTTTTTATTTAAAAAGAAGTTTTCGCTGTCGACTTCGCTATCATACTTTCTGAAATGTAAAAGCCTATGCCACTGAATGTTCTGAGAAAGCCGGAGAATATCTGTATTAAGCTCTTCTGCTTTAGAACAAATCGGAACGAGCAAGATCAAGACCCAAAAAAATAAGGATAATGGCTTTTTGAGGATCAGATAATTTCACATTTAGCTGAGCGGTTCTTGATTAGAATAGCCTCAATATTCTGGCCTATGAGTTGGGCATTTTTTTCTTGAATGAAAATGTTCCCGTAATTCTTTTTTAACATTAGGGAAAATTGAGTTTTATCGTTGCAACCGTAGATTGATGAGAGAACAGTAATGGTTTCACCACTTCCCCGGGCTGCATCATTCTGTAGGGCAATTTTATTAGCTTCGATAAAATCGATGGCCTGGGCCGATCTATTGCTTCTATATCCGCAGTTGGAAGTGCCGGAGGTGATGGCGAAAGTCTGTGTTCCGGTCATGTTTGTCGTAATAGCTGCAACCTGGCTTCCATCCTTACCCATTACCAGAGAACCCAATCCGCACCCACCAGCGCCATAGGGCTTGCCACTTTGCGCTGACGCCTCCATTGAGGATAATATCAGCAAACAAGAAGCACCCAGTAATATTTTTTTCATGCTGAATCCTTTGATTAGATAGTTACTTTTGCCAGTGAGGAATTTTCCTGGAGCACACGTAAAATTCTACCACTGACTTGTTTAGAGTCGCGGTCAGTATCGACAAAGATTTTGCCATACTCTTTTTGAAGAATTCTGGTGAAGTTCTCGTGGTTCTGACAAGAGACAATTTTGCATAAGCTGGCAAGAGTTTCACCCTGTCTTTTGGCAATATCGTTTTCTAGTGTTGTCATGTTCATGGAAACAAAAATCTCAACCTTCTTTTCTACAGATGACTGAGAACCTATACTGACATCACAGTTTGAAGTACCACTGCTCACGCCAAAGGTATTATTGGAATACGTATTATTGGTTGTAGCGGCAAAAATCTGAACCATGCCGTCTTTATCGCCGAAAATAATCGAGCCCAACCCGCATCCGGCATCACCGTAGCCTGCGCCGGTATATCGGTCGTGCAGTGATTCTTTCTTGGTCGTTTTAATCGATTTGTTGGTTCCTTCTTTAGCATTGAAAAGATCTTCAGATTCATCCCTATGAACTTTCTGCCCTTTTTCAATTTTTATATCGCCCTCAACTCTGGCCAAGGCGGAACTCTTTCCAATTTTGGTCACTATACCTTTGGTTGGGGCAACGTTATCATTGACTATCTCAACCGTTTCACCAATCGCAATATTATCTATTCCTTCGAGCGAGAAAAGAACTTGATCTCCACGTACTTCAAGAACTTCGCCGGCAGTGGCAAAACCGATTACAAAAATAAAAACTCCGATGCGGAAAGCAATTGTGCGCATAAATTAACCCTATTATTTGCAATCACTATATTAGGGAGTTGTAAATTATGCAATCAACTTTTTAAGCATAAAAGCATAAAGAATCCACAAATATTTGGGACTAAATTAGTTGCCCCTGATGGCCGGTCAAAACACGCCACCTCTGGCCCGCCCAATACTCGAAGCATTATGAAAGGCTAAATTACACCTATAATTTCGTAGTTCCAAAGCCAAGAAGTCCACAGGACATTTACTTTCTCTTGTCGCCATTCTGGCAAACAAGGGAGAAGGAGTGAATGTCTTGAAAGCGCACGAGAAGGAACAAGTGTTGACATTGTTTCGGGCAGGTCTTTCTGCGCGTGAGATTCATCGCTGGATGGTTTTTGACCGTACCACGGTTGCCAGATATGCCCGCGAAGCAGGCCTATGGCCTGAGCATCCAAAACCGGCCAGCCTGCCGGAGGTGGCCACCGGGACAAACACCTTCGGCCTGTGAATTCCATCGCGATTGGATTGAAGAACAAGTCAGACTGGGTCGCAACGCTTTACGCGAAAAGCATTGTATTTAAAAATAATAATAGATTGCTGACTGTAATTGATAGACCTCTCCGATTCTTTGACTTGTCTTATACTGCACATCAAACTCAAGCGTATATTTGCTTGACACATGGAAGAGTAGTTGAGCTTGAAGCATCAAATTTTTCATCTCAAATTGCCCGTATGCCGGCCTCGCCTGTAGCACAACTCTACCTATATCGAATGAATCAATGATCCCGAGAATTTTAAGACCATGGTCCAACTCGAAATGATCATTAATATTGCCAATTCTCATTATCTCGTCAAAAGAAAACCATACCCCGTAACCACCGTTAAAGATTTTCCCTAGACCAATTGATAAATTATTCTCGTTGTATAGACAGGATGAGCAGGGGGAAACATCATTTGACTTTATAGCGACATCAATTCCCCAGCTTGGCGAGCGGTTAAACATTTCCCAACTAGTGTATTTTTTCAGGGAAAATATTTGAAGATGGTCTAAGCTGACTCTTTCCTTCGCAAAAACCTTAAACTCGCCATTCAAGATGTTAATTTCCGAATATTGTAAATATCCTTGAATACGGTCTTTAAGATCGTGTATCGCAGGTCGAAACCCTACTGAAGCAAACTCCCGCAATTTATTATGCTTCCCAACACCAAATTTAAATCTGCGTGGTGGATTGGCTTCATGTGGATAGTCTTTGACCGCGACACCGCTCTCTCTTGCTTCCTTGCTGGGATGTTTCGACCTCGCAATGAGCAAACTATCATAAACCTCGCTCTGCACAGGTTCCAACTTACCGCCCTTTTGATGCCTTTCAAAATTGAGATAATCCATCCCTGTGTCCATTACCTCTACATCGTGAGTCGGTTGTGCCTTAAGTACCATATCCAGATCTCGCCTTTGCATCTCACTTAAACGGGAGTATTTCTGATTTCCCTTCGATGAGAGTGATGGATAATATCGTATTTGCTTCACCATACCCGCAGACTGAACCATCCGCAGTGATTCCAGTGGGAGTACGAAGAAGGGAAGATTTGCAACTAAATTGCCGGCAGGTTTTACGACCTCAAGAACACGCAGCAGTATTTTTGCACAGTTCTCCGATAGAAATAAATAGTCAAACTGAGCATGATGAATCAGTTCCCACAAATGTCTTAACAACAATTCAACTTCTTCGTGATTCAGGTCGAGCTCATATTCCCACAAATCTCTAAATTCCATATTGCTATATTCATGAAATTTAAAATAGAAAGGATCGACGCTGAATTCACCAACAAACCCCCCTCCCAATCCTTTTTGCACATACGAAAAAAAACCAACATCTTTCGGTACAAAGGCGGCATATCCGATAACCTTGTTAAGAAACAAAACTCGCTGGGCCGAGATCAAGCGCAAATATGTATGCCCCATGGCCGATGCAGGGTTCGACAGATATTGCGAGGCAAAGATAATGCTTACACCCTCGGCCTCAAAACTTGCTACCCATGCCTCAACTTTGTCACAACGATACCTCCTGTAATCAACTCCGATTAACGAAGCAACGTACTGAAATCTCGCCGGAAATGCACAGATGAAATCTGTAATTTTTTTTGTTATCTCCATCGGAAATTCACGCAACGGCCGTAATAAATTTTTTGATTTCTCTAATTCCGAAAAAGGGTCAGTACGTCCTCTATCAGATAAAAAATAGCTCTTCGTCGTTATTAAGCTGTGAAATTTATTGTCACCGGAACTTTCATAGTACATTAGCTTGAGCCAACGACTATCTTGTGCGGAAGCGGACTCGAAAAGACCCATAACAATAATAAAAATTGTTACAGCCCACTGTCTATAGTACACTTTACAATAAATCATGAATATACTTTATAACACTTGTCATTCTTTAAGGAGCGTTGCTTATGTTATTTTTCTTCAAAATCATCGCTATCGCTTACTTCACCCTGGGGGTTGTCCATGCTCTCGATTCTCAGAAATGCAGCAAAATGCTGAACAATGGCATGTGGAAAACTTATCGGTATGGCGGAGTAGGTGAAGCGTACCATAATGCCGTAACGCAAGGAACCAAGAAAGATGGCTTATTTAAAACATCTTCCCAATCAAGCACGACAGAACCAACTACAGCGTCTACAGATACGAAATACACCTCAAACATTTCCACGAGTCAGACACAGTCAACCTCATCATGGGGGGATTGCTCACTTTTTGCTTTGCAGATCCAGTTGCGCGAAGAAAGAATGATTTACATTGCACAAAATTTAGATGAACTTAAAATTGAGATGACCAGAGGGGAAGGAGAGCATTTAAAAGTTTTAACGTTCTACTCTGCCTGTGAAAAAGATGCCTATCCTTCGATCGCATCCTATATAAAGCAAGATTATGAAAAATTCGCCGGAATGACTACAAGAGATGATATTATCTTTTTTGCAAGTCACTTGGATCACTTCATTAAAAATTCACATCCTCTAAAATCAAAATGTTATGTCTTATAGATATAGATACTTTTTTGCATTACCCTTGTTGCTCATGCTACCCACGATCTGCTTTCCCATAGGGTTTAGCGCTGGTGGAGGCCCCGCAGTATTTAGCAATTACACTTCCGGAATAAAGGATGAGCAAAGTGGACATGCTGCGATCAGAACTTACGGTGGGGCAGGGATAGATCTTGAGGCAACTGCTGAGGCATTTTGGCGATTACGCGTAGTTGGGGGTTTTGGGTATCTCGGGGAGTCAGCCAAAGTTCAATATAAATACACCGACCCCGCCAATGCTCTTGAAACTGGTCAGATGGATAACTTAAGTGCCGAATTGCTCCACCTTCAGTTTCGTCTCGGCTTACGATGGGATTTTATACGGATTGGTCCAATTGCAATATTTTTCGGAGGCGGCGGAGCAATCGATGCGATCTCGTTCACTTATGATGAAGTGGAATATCGAAGCGCGAATGGCCAGAGTGATCGCGGCTTTAAACAAGGTGGAGATTCAGCAGATGTAACTGGAACTTATGGAGACTTTGGTATTGAGGCAAGAGGCAAGGAAATGGGGTTTCGAATTAAGGCGCAATATTTTGATGGTATGAGTTCTCCTGTCGATACTATTAATGGGCAGCGTTTTGATTACAAAAATAAACAAATTAGTGTCATTATCTTCCACTTGCTCTAGCTGCGTCCCTCTACGTCCCTGCGATAAATTATACCTCCGACACCTCAGTCTTATCTATGCCTAAGTCACAGAATACGCTCATGTATTGGAACCCCGGCATTCACGACCAGACGACAGTATATATAATGTATATACTGTCGTCTGGTCGTGAGGAATTTACATGTCCACCAAAATTCAAAAATGGGGTAATCATTATCGTCTCAAGCAAGGGGAGATATTCGTTGGATTCTCTACTCAATCAGATAACAAAGAAAAATCTCCACCATCTTGATGAATTCACAGTCGAAGGAAATGAGGTTTGGTAATATGGCCTACATTCCAGAACGGGGAGACATTATTTGGCTCAACTTGGCGCTGTGCTGTCCTATAACTTCCAATGTAAAAGGATATCCCTTTGAAGTTTTGCTTCAGGGAAAACAATTTACCGGTGCCATCCTCTCAGATCATATAAAAAAATTTGACTGGAAAGTGAGGAAGGCCAAGTTTATCGAAAAAGCTCATCCACCCGTCTTAAGTGAATGTATAGAAAAACTCTCCACTCTGATTCAGGAATAAATAGAAGTCACAACCAAAGCTTCGAGGTTCGCAAATCAGTTTCGATTTTCTTGTGAAGTCCCACGCATTTCTGCTGATGGGCCGAATTGATGGTGATGGCCCGCTCGGCGTAATTGTGGCAGTGACGGCACTCCTCACAAACGACATCGCGACAGCCTTTGGTTAAAAAACGGTCGATGAAACCGTCGAGCTTGCGGTTGTCGATATAAATGGGCGGGGGGCCACTTAGCTCTTGCAACATGCCGCGTTCGCGCGCCAGCTCTTGGAAAGGGAGAAGTCGCCAAATCTTGACTCGAAACGGGCGAAAAAGAAAAAAGAGACTGCGAAGCATTTTCTTGCTGAGTCCGCCACGGGAGTCTGATTGGCTGGCCTTGCTTTGACCATAAGGCTGAACAAGGTCCAACAAATTTCCCTCATAGCGACCTTCCGTGTATGCCTGCACACGAGACACCATGATGTCCGTGGGAAGATTGCGCTCCACAATCTTGAAGCGATCAAACCCCATCTCCACATAGTGCTTTAGATCTTCCGGGCGAATCCAATCGGCCCTGATCATATTCACCGGTTCTTCCAGCTTCATGCGGGAGCATTCCATAATACAGTGGTCAATGACAAAACCGCCGCTGGAGTGCCCGCGCTGCGAGCTGTGGGCGAGCAAATTCATATGGGGCTCGCGCAAGCTACAACTTTGCAGGCAGCTATTGTTCACCAGCAGCTCAAGCCCGCAGGTGAGTGACTTGCGCAAAGTTTTGAGGGTGCGAAATTCGCGGTTCACGGTTTGCGAATCAAGACAGATGACATCCGCGCCCTGGTCCTCCCAATATTTGGCCTTTCGCAAATGATCGACACCGGCAAACACGGAGATTCGAACCTTCAGGTGCGGGTACTGCTGCTTGATCATCCGCAGAAGCAAGGGATTGCTCACGGTGACGGCCGTGGCACCGATTTTTGAAATCCAGTCCAGGAGACGATGAATCGCTTTCTGTCCGGAGGTGGTAATTTCCTTGTTATCAAGGCAGGCGGCATTTAACAGGTAATTGAAGCCGAGGCCAGCTTTCCGAACATAGGCCACATGGTCGGCCAGCTTACGACGACTGATTTGATTCAACATATAACTTGAGCGCCCGCCCCCGACGTAATCGCTGGGTAACTTACCGTAGAGCTCGACCACAGGAAATTGCTTGAGCCGATCCACGAGCGTGGAATCAAAATTTGTTGCGACTGAAAAAGAAAAATTCAAATGTTGCTCCCTGGTCTACAATGTTTTTGGATAGGCACCCAATTTGACCGCACTTTGCTTTGGTCGAATTTCACTCATCTTATCTTGCCAATATTTAACCTGGTCGATCACCAGAATTTGGCGCTTAAAAGCATCTTGTAATATTTGCTCGTACTCTTCGTAACTACCATCTTTCAGTAATTCCTGGAGGTACTTAACTAGTACCTCCATCTTTTCAAATTTATTTTCTATTTTAAGTATGTCCTTGTATAAAAAATTCAAGTTGGCCTTTTCAAGAAATTTTCCATGCCTAAGCATTGCATAACTTGAGAGTCGCTCCTTCACATCGCGCCCATGATCCCAGTCATTTTTGGCTTGGAAAATCATTCTATACAGACAAGGCAAATTTGTGAAGACGCCGCGAAGGATCGGTCGCCTTTCGCAGGCGAAGGGGCCCATCTCTCGTTTCGCCATAAGTTCCATTAAACCACGACGAGTGGCAATATATCCAATGTCAAAAGGAAAATGACGTGCCACATAGGGATCGATGAGTGACTGATGATGAATTGAGGTTTCCAGAAAAAACTCTCGAAAAGCATGGCGCGCCAAGGTCGGCTTGAAAATATCATGGGCAGGGCCATTCAGAGTGCTGGCCAAGTACAACGACTCGACTGCGGTAAAGTCCTCCAGAAAATCAATGGCATCAATGGAGGGCAGGTTACAGCCATAAAGGGCCGCCTGGACCTGCGGATCGCGTGCCCGTGCTATAAATTTCTTTCCGAAGTTATTTGTTTTTGAAGCCAGGATCGCCCAATCTCCAAGATGAGTGCGATAAATTCTTGTGTGAGGAAAATATTCATGCAAATTGCGCAGAATACTTCCCAAAAGAGGAGGACTCATGGCATAGGTTTGCAACCATTGAACAAAAATGCCCTCGGGGGCCAGGCGGTCGCTTATTTTTTGATAAAAATAACTGGTAAAAAGATTTTCCACTCCAACGGTCCATGGGTTGGTGGGTTCGGAAATCACGATCTCGTAACTCGGCCCGCTTTTTTTAAGAAATTTAAAAGCATCAATCTCATGCAGATGAACCTTGGGATTTTCCAGCACGTGATAATTAGCGGCGGCAAAATGGGTATTGGCCTTCACCACCTTGGGCGAAATTTCCACAATATCCACACGAGCTATATCGGAAAACTGTCCCAAGATTCCGGCCGTCACGCCCGTACCAAGGCCGATAACTAAACCGTTCATCGGGGCCTCTGTGGATACTTTTAAATAAGGAATAACGGCAGTGAGGACAATCGTGCTGTAGTCACCAATAGTATTTGAGTCTGATTTTCCGTTGACCTGGATACTCAGGTCATCGTCACTTATCCCCTTGGTCACGGCCACCGTAGCACTGGCACCATCTTCAAAAAAAACTGCCTCTAGGGTTGGCAAGCTGAATGGTCCCTGGAAATTGTAGGTGCGCAAGGTACGATCGCGAAAGGTGCCAGCGGCATGAAACACCCGATTCCAATTTTGAAAAAGATGAGTCCCCGAAACAATCAGGGCCAATAAAATTCCCCCGCGCAAGAATTTAGAGCTGGGTATTTTAACGAAGAGGTACACCGTCAAGATCACCAAAAGTCCGATAGCGGAACGATAGAGCCAGACGATACTGAGACTCTCCATGAGAAGATGCCCTAAGACAATGGCACCGGTGAAGGTCCCAAGAGTATTGCAAAAATAAATGAGCGCGCAAATGCGTCCATAGTTAGCTCCATTTTTTTTGGAAAGAGCATAGGACAGTGGAAGTAGACGGCCGGCAAAAAAGATGCCAGGAAACAAACATACGATTAAAAGCGCGAAGCAGATGAGATAGTAGATGGGAAAGTTGATCGGGTGTGACATCATGAGCACCCTGATATTACTGGTCCACAAAGGCAAAAAGGGCACAACGGTATACGAGAAGGAAAGAAATAAAACTCCAAAGACTAGGCTCAAAACCAATGAATGATCAGTGTATTTTTTTAAGGTGATACCCGAGACACCCAGGGCCCCCACAAAGAGCGCCACCACCATTGGAAAAATAATATAGGACGAACCGATCGTCAGCGCCCACAAACGAAACCAGATAATTTCCAGACCCAAAAGAGAAAATCCGGAACTAAAGGCCATGACATAGTAGAACCAAGGCGCCAGCTCTCCGGCCTTCAGGTTGCCATTCTCGGAAGCTGACTTTTCAATATTGCCTGTCAGGCGATTGAAGAGATAAAAGACCGCCACAAGCACGTTGACGACCCCGACCAGGCGCAGGCCGTTTAAAGCCCCAAAAAATGGCATAATGATAACAGGGCCCAGGATCACGCCGACTAAGGCCCCTAACGTGTTAAGTCCGTACACCTTGGTATGAATCGAATTTACCTCGCTATACGCTTCTGGCAATACCGAGGTCATGACAGGTACAGTGGCCCCCATTAAAAATGTTGGAGGGATATATAAAATTCCGGCCACCAGGATTTGTCCTAAGAAGGTTTCGGTAGAACCCGGCCAGCTCTCGAAAAAAAAGTGGAACAAGTTGGGGAAAAAAAAGGCGTATACTCCAATCAGGATTTCCGCCCATCCATATAGCTTTAGAAAATTGGCGCGCGTTTTCACGCGGGTCGAGAGAATTCCAAAACAATAATACCCGGCCGAGAGCCCGAGCAAGAATGTCGCCACGACCAAGGTTGATGCTCTGGCATCACTCCCGAGGAGAAGGGAGGTTAAGTGCTGCCAAAGGATCTGGTAGATTAAGGCCAGAGCTCCGGTGGAAAAAACAATAATTAAATACAAATTTCTAAACATGCCAGCTCATCTTTCCTTGATCACGGCGCAGAAGTGCATAAACAAGAGTATCGCGGTAGGCACCTTGCTGAAAAACGTGCTCGTGAAAATGTCCCTCGAGCTGCATCCCAAGCCGTTCTGGAATTTTTTTAGAGCGCTCATTTTCAGGATCACATCGTATTTCTATCCGATTGAATCCCATGGAAAAAAGTTCTTGAATAAGAGCATACACTGCCTCTGTCACATGGCCCTGGCCCTCAAATTCTTGTTTGATCCAATAGCCAATTTCTGCTCTGCCATGCTCCCAGCGGATAGTATGGACTCCGACATTGCCAAGATACTCCATCTGCTGGTTGTAAATACTAAAGTCAAACATCTCCGCTCGGTCCCATTGAATTAAAGAGTTTTCTATAAATTTAAGCGCGTCGTCACTGCCATAATGCTCATGCACCCAGGGAAAAATTAAAAGAAATCGGGCGTAATTCTTGCGCACAGCTTGTCCCATGATGTGGGACTCAGAAACATGATGTCTTTTTAGGATAAGTCGTGGGGTCTTCAACTCAATTGAAGGAAATTTCTTTTCCACAATGAAACTCCGAATACTTTCTTATGATTCTATCACTATTTAGATCATAGTAAGAAAGAATATCCCGAGCTTTTTAGTCAAAATTTAGATTTGGTAAACCTTAACATTCATTTCTTTGAACATCTCGAGATAGGCCTTGAGGGCCTCTTTCATGGCATCAAGATTGGAATCCACGTCACTACACTCTGCCTCATCCTCGTCAAACTCTAGCTTGCCTTTTAAAAGCTTTTTTTCAATCGCATATTTTTTTAACCGATCAATGGAATTAGTCTGAAAAACTTCAAAATCCGCCTCAGACAGGTCGTCCGGATTAGTGGTCCCGGCCTTGACCAACGCAGGACCAGTGATAACGGCCTTCACGGGATCGCCGTCTTCATTGATGATCGGCTGAACGCATACGCTGTAGAGATCGGCCTTGGCAATCCCTAGAAAACACAACTGCACCACTAATAATGCAAGTATCTTTTTCATAACGACCATCCTCTCAATAAAATAAAGTTGGCGGAATATACCACAGTTAAAAAACAACCTGTTTGATACTGAGATATCTATGAATTTTTTACAACATAAATCTTTAATGACGGCCTTTCTAAGTTTAGAATTAATCCCTAGGATACAGGGGTATATATGCTTTTAGCATTAGTTCGTCATGGAAACGCCGCCGAGGCGATTGAGGACGCCATGAGACCGCTTTCACCACGTGGAATAGAGCAGGTTTCCCAATTGGCCCATGCCCTTCACAAGCAAAAATATAATTTTAAGTTCATTTTTCACAGTGGTCTGCTGCGGGCCGAACAAACCGCCCTCGGTCTTCAAGAGCATGCTTTTCCCCAGGCCCAGGTGATGCAAAAAAATACTCTCCGCCCCGAAAATCTGCCTTCTGAAATACTGAAGGATCTGCTTGAAGCATCTCAGTCTCTCGTCTTGGTCGGTCATATGCCGTTTATGGGTAAGCTGGCCGATATTCTCGGGGCCGATCGGTGTGATTTTTCCACCGCAGGATGCCTGGTTTTCGAGCGAGACTTGGAAAGCCTCGAGACCCCGTTCAAATTGATCTGGGAGAGAATTTGAGCGGCCCTGTGATACTCCATTGCCCGCTATGAAACTTCAAAAGATAGGTAACGCAATTTGGAATAGGGACATGTTTGATATTCTCGCCGCCGAGGAAATGCAGCAAATTTTTGATAACGCCTCCGTGGGTTGACAGGCCGATAGTCGTAAATTTTTTCTCCGCAATAAGAATTTCAAGCAGCTTAAGCAAGCGTGCGACGGATTCACGTTTGGTTTCGCCACCGGGAAATCCGATATCAAGTAATGACAAATCGGTGGAGCGAAAATGCCTCCAAAGCTCTTCGCCAAAACGCTGTTCAGCCTCCGCATAAAGGAGTCCTTCTGCTTGCCCGAAATGGGCCTCACGCAATAATTCAGTTCGAATCAAGGGAATCTTGAGAACAGAGGCGACGGTTTGGCCGGTCTCCATGGCACGATCTAAATCACTGGAGTAAATAACTTCAAGTGGGATGTCAGAGATGCTTTGCGCTAGTACTTTGGCTTCCTCACGCCCCTTGGCATTCAAGGAAATATCTGTGTGTCCTTGAATTCTTTTGTCAACATTCCAGTCTGTCTGGCCATGGCGAAAAAGATAAAATGCGACAGAGTTCTCATTCATGCCTGCCTCTCTCTAAGTTTGTCTAGGACTTGCTGAAGTTCCGGAGGCAGGGGGCATCGAAATTCGTAGTAATCGTTAATCATGGGATTAAAAATTTTTAGATAATGAGCGTGAAGAAAGATTCTCGAGAGACCAAAGTTCTCACGAAAATACTGATTAACGGTGCCTTTTCCATACCCTGTATCACACACGATTTGATGCATTCGCCTTGAAAAATGGCGCCTGATTTGATGTTGTCGGCCGGTTTTAAGCTGCACCCGCACAAGGGTGTAATCACCATCGCTCCACTCCGGCCAGTACAAAGTTCGGGCCGCTTGAGGCTCACCTTTGTCATTTCTAAGAGGAAAATTAAACTCCCCGGCCATCTCCACCTGGCCTCGTACCAAAGTGAGATACTCTTTGATATTTTTCTCCCCATTCCATTCTTCTTTCACCTGACCCACAACTTTTGAGGACAGACCAAAAATGACGATGCCGGACACGGGACGATCTAGCCGATGGATAGGATAGAGATACTTCCCGATCTGATTTTTCACCAATTTCATGAGATGACTTTTTTCGTTCGAAACCTCTTTATACGGATGAACAAAAAGTCCGCTGGGCTTTTCAACGGCCACGATAAGGTCATCCTGATAAATAATATTGATATGCATTTCATTTCTTGTGATTAAGTGTAAAAATTAATCTATAATTAAGTTTTAGGTACGACAATGAGGTTCCATCGAATGCCAAAATTTTTCCTGGCCTTTTTGCTCTTGTTTACTCTCTCGGCTTGCAGCTCAACAAGACAAAAACTCTTAAATCCTCATGCGCATGTAAAGCTGCTTCCCTATTGGACTCAAAAAGGGGCAGCCAAACCGGGGCTCTCCCAAAAAGTCCAAAAAGAAATTCCCGGCGATATTCTGAGCTATTTGCGTGAGAACAACAAGATAAGTGGAACTGCGGAAACTCCGGCTCCCTTTAACCTGACAAAAAAAGAATTCGCCCACATCAATCGTGTTTTCAATGTCCTTCCATCGATCATTGTCAAACGTCTCACCCCATACATTAAGGGAATTTATTTTGTCGAGCATCTGGGAAGCAGCGGTTTCACGGAGTATATCTATGACGGCCAGGGACTGCCGCTCTATGCATTTATGGTTTTCGACCGAAGCATCCTAAAAATCTCCGCCAATGAATGGTGTTCGCGGCGGGAGCAAAGTCCTTTCCAGTTAGTCGATGGGTTTAAGTTATCCTGCACCTTAGAAAACAGTTCCGCCAACTATGGCGCCTTTCTTTATCTTTTTCTGCTTGAGTTAGCTCATGTACTTCAGATCAACAATAACTCCTTCCCACTGGCACTTGAGGATCAGTCCAATCTCAACAACGTTCAAGAGACTGATTTTTTTAAGCAGTCATGGCTGGTTGAAAACGACAGCGCGGTTTTGCAGCAACCTATCCCGTTTTCGTCTACCTGTAATTTTAAATACTCCATGCCCAACCCTTCCTGTGGCCCTCAGGATGCTTTCATTCTGTATGAAACGCTGGCGAAAAGCTCAATTCCAACCGGAAAGGCCGTGGTATCGCCCTTGGATGATTTCATAGAAAGTTTTGCCAATTATGTCTATACTAAGATGCTCAAACAGCCTTTTGAAATCGAACTCTCCCAAGGCGACCATAAGCTCAGCTATAGCGCCTGCTGGGAAACTCCACGCTGCTCGGAAAAAGGCAGGATCATGAGCGCAATTTTGGGAAGGAAAGAATGAGACGACAATATCTGTTCATGATGCTTTTCCTCCTTATGGGAATGACCAGCTGTGCAACCTATAAATACTCCAAGCAAACCAAGCTCGTGGCACTTTCTAATGATATTGTGCGCGGCCCGTCCATCGGCCCCATTGAAGGACGCGATTGTCGATGGCTCTTTTTCGGAATAAAGTTCAGTGCTGGCCCGACCTTGGATCGTGCCATTCAAGATGCCCTTTCACGCACTCATTTGGAAAGTTTTGTTGAAAATACAGACCTTACCACCACGCCTAAGCCACCGATTAAAATCCGCTACATCAATAATGTGAGCACCACCCACGAAGGTTATAATTTAGGGATCGTTGAGAAAAAATGTCTCGTCCTATCAGGAGTGGGTCATTTATGAAAATGCTCACGAGTATGTTTGTTTTCTTTTGTTTTCTAAGTAGCTGTGCTCATCGTTATCCCATTCTACAGGCCGAGATTGTATCCATGACGGACCAGTCACTAGAGGCAGGAATGTCATTAGTTGAGATGGGTTCGGTTGATGAAATGTTTTGTCCTGCTCCGACAAAAGACCCGAATGCGTTCGGTATTATTGATGAGCTTATCAAAAACACTCAACAAAAAACTGGTGCGGACTTTCTTGGCAAGGCCACTGTTTATGCTGAAAATGACGACTGCATATCGATCAAAGCGATCTCTCTGAAGAAAGTATCTAAAAAATAAGCTTTCTAATGCGGCCAAAAAGCTCCTGACCAAACACGGGGAGGGATACAATTTTCATAACAACCTTTCCATGGATCTGTTCTTCCGATAGAGGGGAAAGATACTGTCCGCTTTTTCCAGTGATTGCCGCCAGCTCGCCCTTCGCAAGCTTGCGTTCCTCAACACTGGCAAGGGCACGCCCCTGATTTTCACCGGCATTGTCATTCTTAAGGTAGTTTAGCTTTACAAGCTCACCTTGAAATCCCGCGATCTTGGCAAGATACTTTCCGGCCCGATGGGGATTCAGAATCACAACCACATCGCCACCTTTTACGGAAAAGTGACATTCTTGGCAATTGTAACGAGTATCTACCAGGTGGATCGTTCCTGCTTGCTGACCATAATTTTCAAAATTTTCCAAGGCCATGATAAATTCATATCGATTAAGATCGAAACAATAAATCGCAGTATAGAACATGAGACAGACAAAGACCGTGCAGGCATAAACACTTCTGTATAGCTTTGCCTCATAATTCATATTGCGTTTTTTGTCCCGCAGATTGCGCTGTAGCTGTTCAAAATCCTTTTTATCGATAATTCGTTTCAAGATGAGCTGGTAGGCACTCCATAGACCAACATTCACAATGATAATAAGTTTCAATCCTACCAAAACATGTCCAATCACCGAATGAATAACCATGTCACTTGCTTGCTGGATGTACAAAAGTGAAAGAAAAATAATGGGCAAAAACGCCAGATGAAAAAACGCAATCCAGGAATGACGTCCGTAATAGCTTTCCTCAAAGCGCGCCAAACTATGATCCGAAAGCACCAGCTTATTGCGAAAAACGACAAATTTTTCCCATGGCAAGAGCTTCGGATTAAAACGTAACAGGGCCTCGATAACGTAGTCGGCCCTCTCAATCATCGTTGATAAGCGATACACTTTTCCGGAATTACATTTAATTTTAAAGGTGCAAAGAGGACCAAAGGAGCTGCAATGGAGCAAAATAACTTCTTCGAAAAATATTTTAAACTCTTTCTTTCCCCTGAAGCAGGTAAGATGTTTCTGAGATGCTTGAAAGGTGCGTCCCATCACATCTTTAAAGAAAAACCAGTAGGCCATCGTGACGATGATCCAGGAGAAACCGGTATAGAGCATGCAATGAAATGCATTTTCAACTGAGATTGACTCCTTCAATAGATGTATCGGCCCTGGGAGTGCCATCGCATAGGTGTAGTAAAAATAATAGAAACTAGAAAGTAGAAATAGAACTGCAAATAAGATGATGGCCCCAAGAATGAGGAAACCTAACCAGCGAAAATGCAGCCGCACTTGCAGCATCCTGGGGGGGTAATGAATTTTGCCTCTGTTGTTAATATCCATCAGAAGTCTTTTCGGATACAATAGTAAATTACTTTAGTCGGCTGATTGCCGCCCGTCGCAGGCAAGATGGGCCTTCACAAAATGTAGCGAAGCTATCGAAATCAGGCAGTAGGCAAGAAAGAAATAAAAACCCGGCCCGAGAGTGGACTCAAACATCGTGTTCACCGAGACAGGCAAAACCAGGCCGAGGTAGGACACCTCGAAAGTTCTAGCACTACCCTGTCCAGTTGTAGATAAGTAGGCAATAAAGATAGCGACGACAAAAACATCGGCCATGGACCACTTTCCAATCGTGTTCACAAAGTTGAAAAATTTTTCTTTCTCAGGCCTTCTGGCAAAGAGCAAGGCCCACAAAAGTAAAATGACCTTTATGAATGGGACGAGGACACTGAAGAGCAAAATAAGAAAGGCCACAAAGACGCGATCGTCATCATACAAATCTTTTACGGTGCTTAAAATGGAACGATTTTTATCCAGGCCGACAGATTTAAACTCGCCGATTTTGGCCTTGATCTCTGTCGTCAGGGTGAGCTTTAGAATGGGTTGTGCTAAGCCTGGCCAGAGTAACGACAACGAGACAAGGATTAAAATCAAAGAAGCTATTTTATACTTACCCAAATTCTCCTCACCTAAAATAAATCAATTTCTCAGTGACGCCATTTCTTTGTCGATCTTCGCGCGATCATCGGCCAAGTCTTTAAAATCGTCTTCGAGATCTTCCAATCCATCCTTATCATTGGCCTTGGCAAGATTTGCTTTTTTTGCAACAAGAGCTTCTTCGCGCAACCGAAGCTCCTCAAATTTATCGACTATTTCATCCAGCTTTTTATCCCGTTCGACTTTTGAGAGTGCCACCGTTTTGGGCTGATATCTAAAATCGTCATTGCGCACTTGGTTTGGATCATAATTATCCGCCCCTCCCGCGTCTTGAGCGGAAACGGGTCCAAGATTGATGGTGACGAACAAGACACCGATGATCAGGCTGAACAAAAAACTCATAAGCTCCCTATGTTTGGATACAACCGTGATTTTATTCTCCCTGATTTTTGGATTTTTACAAGGGACTGTACGTGATGACATCTATACCTGATACATCAGACCCATTTTGAAAATATCTTTTCCAATCTGAGTCATCCAGCGAATCTGTGAGGGGATCAGAATTTGAGTTCCGATGGTGACACGACAAAAACTATTTGCATCTGGAACCATGTCGCTGTGAACGATCACGCAACACCCCTGACTAGACAGATCAAGAACCACTCCATAGAGATCATTAATGGGGCTGTCCTCATTAAGCCCACATTTGAGATGGGCAATCGTATTATAAACGGTGACACGTTCAACTCGACGACGCTCTTTCCACTGCTCATTTTTTGGTTTGTTACCTATCACTATATCCATGATTTTTCCCCTTCCTGATCCTATTCTCGCAAATTCCATAACAAAGGCCACTGAGGAGACAGTTCAGAAGCCTAACCAATTAGAATCATGGAGATTGCGCGGCTAAATTGACCTAGGCCGAGTGCCCATAAATTAGGCCTATCTGACCTTGGGGTAGAAGTTCATTGGCTGGTCTACCTCGACAGTGCCGCCTCCCATTGGCTCGGGAAAAACAATCCCTCTTAACACGTTCACCACGCATCCCTTGACCTCTGTCGGCAGCTCGCCACTCAGTGGGCCGGCATCCGCACGGGTTACATGGCCGCTCGCTCCGATAATGAAATTCAACTTCACGATGCCGCTGTATCCTTGCTGTGATCGATCAAGCACCTTCTGATAGCAATAGCGAAACTGCGGCAGATACTCTAGTAAAATTGCCCGTATCGCATCAGGGTCCATGCCTCCCAACACCACCGTTTTGTAAGGCATGCCCGCGGTAAAATAAGATTTTTTGGAGACAATTCCTTCAAGTCCCTTGGTCGTGTCCAGCTTCCCGCTGGTCAAACCTGACACACTTCCCGCGCCGTGTTCGACTTTGGCCGTTTTCAAGGTGGCACCCTCACCGGAGGCCTTCAAAGAATTGCCTTCGCCTGTGAACGCACTGTTGGTTTTCGTCGAAACGTCCTGAAAATTCCCGCTCTTCGCCAGCATACCGCTTAAAGATGAGGTAAGCTCATTCATCTTATATGTATCAACATGCCCTTGGGTATCTTTGGCCGGCCCGGCTTCCTTCTTGCCAGGTTGACTCTCAAGCTTGGCGGCCGCCCCTTGAGTCGGATTGGGAACAACCACGTCTTTAATCACATTCTTCGGACCTTTATTGGGCTCAGCTTTTTTAACAACTTTATCAACCTTCTGTTTTGAGTCGCCCGCTTTTAAAGATTCAACCGGTTTTTGGACTTCCGCCACCTTTAAATTAGAAATCTCGTTCGGTTTCTCCTTCACGATGCGCTCACGATCAATTGTACGCTGGACGACATTCTGCTCTTCGATGGGCGCCTTGGCCACGACCTTGGTGACCAAGGGTCGCTTGTAAAGAATGGTGGCAATCCGCTCAGGGTCTTTTTCCAGTTGATTTTCTTCAGTCGGGACATCAACAATCATGCACATTCCGAAAATCAGTAAAAAAATGCTGAACATGATGAGAAAATACTTTTGCAGATCTTTATCTTGCCGCATGACGGGAGCGATACGAACGCGTGGTGGATGTTCACCCACCTGAAGAAATACCTGAATGTCATTTAAGGTGAGACAAACCAAATCTCCGGACAGTAAGTTGACGGCAGTACCGGGCTTCATCGTCTGGTGCTGGCCATTTGATAACTTCGTAATCTTAAATCCGGGCAATGGATGAATGGTTATATTTCCAGGGCCGCCGGTCATTAGAACATGTTTCTCATTTTTGCCCAGGTAGGGAAATTCAATATAAGAAGTTCCCTTTGCGTTTCCGGTTAAGATGCAATCCTTGCCACGCACAGGAAAGTAATCGGCACTCCAGATAATATTACGGTAAATGATCAGCACCTCAATCGATTCCTTGTCTTTAATCCAATTGAAGATGGGGTGAATGGAGGCTTCATTTTCAAAAATATATTCCGAAAATTCAGCATTTCTCAAAGTTGCCAGGGGATGAACAGTTTCAAAAATAACTTTATGATATTTTTCGGTGTGAACAGGCAGTATGGGCAGTTCATTGATGTCAATCTTGTCTTCATGATGCAGAATCTTGATGTCTTTTGACACCTTCAATTCAATATTGGACATCTTGATAATGTCCCCGGGACGCAAGGTGGCGTAAACAATCTTTTGCCCGTTCACGAAAGTTCCGCCCACAGAATTCATATCGTA